>Ga0315286_10000023_pt1 | contig 92996 bp, 92 predicted proteins | sample YL17G10_0_MG_FD_205038 | JGI IMG/M metagenome (GOLD analysis project Ga0315286, IMG submission 205038) | Sediment microbial communities from Yellowstone Lake, YNP, Wyoming, USA - YL17G10_0 | ecosystem: Environmental > Aquatic > Freshwater > Lake > Sediment | place: USA: Wyoming | collected...
GAAGCCCCGAGCGGGCATGGTTTGCCGCGAGCCAGATTACTCGACAAGAGCGAGGGGCTGGAGCGAAGCGAAGTCCTGACACGCCGGGGCAGGACGAGCGTCCCTGCGAGAAACAAACCAAGACAGGACCCACAAAATATCGGATATTCAACGAACAACCGACAGGGGCATTGGGATTCGCAAAACAGGAATCATTATGGAAAAATTCAAAGTCACATTTTATCCGGACAATAAGACGGTAGAAGTTGAGAGGGACAGGACGATCCTGTCAGCAGCTCTTTCTGCAGGGGTGTATATCAATTCAGCCTGCGGCGGAGACGGGGTATGCGGCCGCTGCAAGGTCATACTTAAAAAAGGCAAAGTGATAACTCAGCATTCGGCAAGCATAAGCCTGCAGGATAAAGAAAAAAATATTTATCTTGCCTGCCTTACCGAGATACAAAGCGACGCCGAGATCGAGGTCCCTGCGGAATCAAAGCTTGACCTAGAAAAATTATCAGAAGAAGAAATAGATAAGAGGCTTGGAGGTTTCTATGCAAAGGCTGAAGAAGTGGAGCTTGTTGAGCCTGACTTTGAAAAAAAAGTTTTTACTCCTTTTCCTCTTGCTCAAAAGCTCTACCTCCAACTGCCCCGGCCTAACCTTGATGACAGGATGAGCGACCTGGAAAGGATCTACTGTCAGATCCTAAAGAATAAAAACATTAAAGTAAGCCATACCAATTTAGTAAATATGCGCCTTCTGGGAGAAATGCTGCGTTCTTCCGACTGGAAGGTGACTGCGACTCTGGGAAATAAAAGCGGTATCTATGAGTTGCTCGAAGTCGAACCAGGAGATACTTCAGAAAGGAACTTCGGCCTGGTTTTCGATATCGGCACCACCACAGTCTCAGGCCAGCTTGTGGATCTGAACAGGAATAAAGTTTTAGGCACCAAAGCGACCTATAATAAACAGGCTGGTTTCGGAAGCGACGTCATCACCAGGATAATCTATGCTCAAAAACAAGAAGGCCTTGAAAAACTGCATAACGCCGTGATCGAAAGCATGAATGAGATCGTCCATGAATTAACTGAGGAACACAAAATAGACCTAAACGACGTGACTTCTGTTTTATGCGCGGGCAACACGACCATGATCCATCTGCTTTTGCGCATAGACCCGTCTAATATCAGAAAAGAGCCCTATGTGCCGACTGCGAACTTTATACCCGTAATAAGGGCTTATGAAGCAGGCATAAAGATCAATCCGAGAGGTATATTGTATTGCGCATCAGGAGTCTCCAGCTATGTGGGCGGAGATGTGACTGCCGGAGTCCTGTCCTTGGGTCTGGATAAGAAAGAAGACCTGAGCATACTTATAGACATCGGCACAAACGGAGAGATCGTACTTGGCAGCAGGGAATTCCTCATAGCCACATCAGCTTCTGCCGGGCCTGCATTCGAAGGTTCCGGGGTAAGCTGCGGCATGCGTTCTGCTTCGGGCGCGATACAGAAGGTAAAAATAAGCCGTAAGGATTTCAATGTTTCGTATGAAACAATCGGCAAGGCCAAACCCCGCGGCATATGCGGTTCAGGCTACATCGATATTATCGCACAGATGCTTGATGCGCAAGTAATGGATAAAGACGGTAAAATTAAAGCCGTTTCCAATAAACGCATCCGGCAAAATGACACCGGCAAAGAGTTCGTCATAGCTTTCAAGGAAGAAGCCGATGCGACCACTGATATTGTAATCACCGAAGCTGACATCGACAATATCAAGAGAGCTAAGGCCGCTATTTATTCGGCAACTCTTATTTTAGTCAGGCACCTCTCGATTGATTTAGAGGAAGTCAAAAATATTTTTATTGCCGGAGGTTTCGGGACCTCTCTGGACATCGAAAGCTCGGTCAGGATAGGACTTCTGCCTGATATCGAAAGATCAAAATTTAAATTTGTGGGAAACAGCTCGCTGGCAGGCGCAAGGCAGATGCTTTTGTCCTGCGACCAGATCAAAAGGTCGGAAGAGACAGCACGTAAGATGACGTATTTTGAATTATCCGTTGAACCCGGATATATGGACGAGTATGTCGCGGCATTGTTTTTTCCGCATACTGATCTGGCAAGGTTTCCAAGCATAAGGACTAAGAGTATAAAGATATAACAAATGGCATATACGATAGCAATAGCCGGCAAGGGCGGGACAGGCAAGTCTACCATTGCCGGTATTATCATACGCATTATCAAGGAGAAAAAGCTAGGGTCTGTGCTTGGGATAGACGCAGACCCAAACAGCAACCTCGCTGAGTTTCTGGGTGAAAAGACAGGCGAGACGATCGGCACGGTACTTGACGAATTAGCAAGCCATCCCGACAAGATCCCTTCGGGAATGACTAAGGACAGATTTCTGGAGTATCAGGTCCAGACAATTGTCCAGGAATGCGAAGGTTTTGATCTTTTGACGATGGGCAGGCCCGAAGGCCCTGGCTGCTATTGCTATGTAAACAATGTATTAAGAAACGTTATGGCAAAGCTGACAAAAGACTATGACTATGTGGTCATAGATAATGAGGCGGGCCTTGAGCATTTTTCAAGAAAGACCACGGGCTGCGTATCTGTTTTGCTTGTGGTCTCTGATGCTACGGTTGCCGGACTTCGCGCTGCAAAAAGGATAAGAGAGCTTATAGGTGAACTTAAGATAAAAACACAGAAAAGGTTCCTCGTTATAAACGATTATGAAAAGAAAATCGAAAAGGAAAAACTTGATTCAGTAGGCCTCGATTTAATAGGCCGGATCCCGAAAGACAGGCAGATTGCAACTTTAAGTTCAAAAGGAGAATCACTTTTTAAGCTAAAAAAAAGTTCTTCTTTCTATGAAGGATTGGATAAAATAATAGATAATATTATTGAGTGACGATTAACCAGGGAGGTATTTACTGCGATGGCTGTTGAACCGATTTTAGAAAAGTGGCAGGGAAAGATGCTTGAAGTTACTGTAGGGGCGACAAGCTTAGAAGGCGGCACGAGGAAAAAATCCATTAAGTTAGGCGCTCAGACAACGCTTCCGTTTTTATTTGCAGAAGGCGCATTGCCTAACAGGCCAAGAATAGCGTTTGAGGTCTGGGATGTTGTCCCCTCGGATTGGCCTCAGGAATTATCCAGACAATATAAGGATGTTTTTGCAGACCCTATAGCCTGGGCGCAAAAATGCGTAGAAAAGTTCAAGGCAGAAATGATCTGCGTGAAGCTTCAGGGCGCTCATCCTGATTTCGGCAATAAAAGTGCGGAAGAAGAAGCAAAGATGATCTCTTCATTGCTTAAAAAAACGGATGTGCCGCTTGTGATCCTGGGCTGCCAAGACGATGAAAAAGACAACCTTGTTCTTCCCGCATGCTGCGAGGCTGCAAAAGGCGAACGCTGTCTTATCGGAAGCGCTGTTCAGGACAACTATAAAACGCTTACCGCGGCCGTGCTTGCTGACGGACATAATATAATAGCGGAATCCCCAATAGACATAAACATAGCCAAGCAGTTGAATATCCTGATCTCGGATCTGGGCCTGGGCCTTGATAAGATCGTGATAAATCCGACAATAGGCGCTTTGGGATACGGACTGGAATACGCGTATTCGATCATGGAAAGGGCGCGTTTATCCGCATTATCGGGAGATAAGATGATGGCAATGCCGTTTATCTGTCTGGTCGGCCAGGAGACATGGCGCGCAAAAGAAGCGCGTGCAAGCGAAAAAGAATTTCCTTTGTTTGGCCCTGAGAAAGAACGTGGTATAATATGGGAAACGCTTACCGCTACGGCGCTTATCCAGGCTGGCGGTGATCTGCTTGTGATGCGGCATCCTCAGGCAGTTGAAGAAGTCAATAAATATATCGAAACTCTTTACAGCTAGAGGAGAAGTCGATGTTTGTAATCGGTGAATTGATAAACGGCATGTATCTTTCTATCGCAGGCGCGATCAAGGGGAAAAATAAAGAGGTCATAAAAAAATGCGCGCTCGACCAGATAAAAGCCGGTGCTGATGCCCTTGATATAAACTGCGGCCCTGCGTCAAAGGACCCTGTTTCGGATATACAGTGGCTTATCGAAACAATCCAGGAAGCGACTGACAAGACTCTTGTTTTGGACGCCAGCAAACCAAAGGTTATCGAATCAGGGCTTAAGGTTGTTAAAAATAAAGTCATCATAAATTCTACTACAGCAGACCCGCAAAAGATGGAGGTCCTGATACCCCTCGCAAAAAAATACAATGCTAAACTAATAGGGCTTGCAATGAGTGCAAAAGGCATACCTCAGAATAAAGACCAGAGGCTGGAGCTGGCAGCCACGATAGTCGCCGCCTGTTCCGAAGCGGATTTTCCGATAGATGAACTTTATCTTGACCCGATAGTGCTTCCTGTAAAAGTCGGACAGGCGCAGATCCAGGACATACTTGAAGTAATACGGGAATTCAAGATAATTTCCGAGCCTGCCCCCAAAACAGTAGTGGGCTTGAGCAATGTTTCGCAGGGAAGCCATCTTCGCAGCCTTATCAACAGGACGTTTCTTACAATGGCGATAGCCTTCGGCCTTGATGCAGCGATATTGGACCCGCTCGACAGGTATCTGATGGACAGCCTGATCACGGCTGAGCTTATTTTGAACAAGCAGATATACTGCGATTCTTACATAGAGGCATACACCAAAAAATAACATGAACAAAAAATTAATAATTTCCTCGTTTTTAATCCTTATTTTTTCCCTGTCCGCATACTGCCAGGAAGATTTTATACAGATGGCTGAGGTCGAGGCAAGGTATATACTCCAGTGCCAGTTTATGGACAGTACAGATCCGGCTTTCGGCTGCATCAATAATATTTTCGGGAAAGAGCCTACCTGGGTGGTCCCGAGAGAAAACGCCATGGCGATCCTGGGCCTTGTAATGGCTTCTGAAATTTTTGGTAATAAAGAATATTTTGACAGGGCTCAGTTAGCTGCGGATTATCTTGTCAAAGTGCAGGATAAGGACGGAGCGTGGTTCAACCAGTATTCTTATTGCGAACCCGGCGACCCTCAGAATCCGAAGAACAAAGAGGCATGGGCAAAATCTCCCACTCAGACAGCCGAGGTCATGATAGCTTTTTATAAATTGGGGTTTTCCGCCAAAAGATACGCAGCAATGAAAAAGGCCGCTCTTTATTTGATCGGGTGCCAGAAGAACGGAGGAGACGGTTATCTTCTGGGAGGCGGAAAAGACGCCGACGGGAATTACAGGCAGTGGCGCTGGGCGTCCGATAACTCTTATGCATATCAGGCATTAAAGGCGGCAGAGATATGGGGGATAACTAAAAAAGACTATAAATTTTCCATTTTCTGTTCGCAGGGTGCGAAAAAAATACTGTCCGGAATAGATTCTACGCTCTATATAAAAGATACGTCAAACCCTGATTACGGGGTATGGTACCGTGTCGTTGACAGCCTGAATCAGCCCATAGCTGTTGAGCATCATGACTGGATCAATTATGCGCCTCAGATGCTGGATCTGCCTGCGTACGGAGTCAATAATGAGATCGTAGGGGATTGGATACATAATAATCTGCAGAAAGAAGGTGGCGCCTGCATCTGGGACGACGATGATTTCAGCACAAGAAAATCTCCGGGATTTTCCTTTCAGGCAGCATTATGCTGGCGCGATCTGGGAGAGAGCAAATATTATTTTCCTGCTCTTGACTGGGCATTAAACAGCGGCCTTTGGCAGACTAAAGTTGACGAAAACGGTTCGTTAGGCGGCTGGATAGACTGGGTCGATGAAGTAAAAAAGGAACGCGCCGGATGGTGGGAGAAGTTTATCGACACAAGTTTTTACGCGATCGCAGCTTTTAACGGAGGATATGATTTTAACCCTGTGCCGTCTTTTCTTAGGATATCATATTCAAATCCAAAGGCGTCCTCCGCAGACTCACCCTGTTATTTGCAGTTTAAGTTCGGACAAAAGGAACCTGAATAACTAAAGCTATCCCAAAGCTCGCTCATTTTTAGACCGCAGATCTTTCCTCTGCGGTCTTTAAAAATGCAGAAATTAACATACAAACCAAAAATAAAATGCTGCCGGATAAAAAAGGATATTTCGGAGAATTCGGAGGAAGATTTGCCCCTGAAACATTAATGTCAGCTCTTGAGGAATTGGAGAGGCAATATTTAAAGGCAAAGGCAGATAAAAGATTCAGGGACGAACTTTCCTACTACTTGAGGGAATACGCAGGCAGGCCTACGCCTTTATATCTGGCTAAAAATCTGGGCAAAGAGTTATCCATCGATAAGATCTACCTTAAAAGAGAAGACCTGCTCCACACCGGAGCCCACAAGATAAACAATACCTTAGGCCAGGTTCTCCTTGCAAGGCGCATGAAAAAATCCCGCGTGATCGCAGAGACGGGTGCAGGACAGCACGGAGTTGCCACGGCAACAGTCGCGGCTTTATTCGGGCTTAAATGCGTTATCTACATGGGCGAGGAAGATATCCAGAGGCAGAGTTTAAACGTCTACCGGATGAGGCTTTTGGGAGCGCAAGTCGTGTCTGTAAAAAGCGGCTCCAAGACCCTAAAGGATGCTATAAACGAAGCTATGAGGGACTGGGTCACCAATGTCAAGGACACCTTTTATTTATTCGGCACTGTCGCAGGCCCGCATCCGTATCCTATGATGGTCAGGGATTTCCAGGTTGTGATAGGTGAGGAAGCGCGAAAACAGATCCTGGCAAAAGAAAAAAGGCTGCCTGATTTTCTTGTTGCCTGCGTCGGAGGAGGAAGCAATGCAATGGGGCTTTTTTACCCCTTTTATAATGATAAGAGCGTAAAGTTTATCGGAGTCGAAGCAGGAGGAAGAGGATTGGTTTCCGGAAAACATGCGGCGACACTTGTCGCCGGCAGAACAGGAGTGCTTCACGGAGCAAAATCAGCACTTCTTGAAGACAGATTCGGACAGGTCCTAGCAACCCATTCTATTTCGGCGGGCCTTGATTATCCCGGAGTAGGGCCTGAGCATGCCTATTACAGGGATTCTGGCCGCGCAGAATATTTTGCAGTCACAGACAAAGAAGCCTTGGAAGGTTTTAAGATGCTTTCAGAGACCGAAGGAATAATCCCTGCTTTGGAATCCGCGCACGCAATAGGTTATTTAAAAAGATCAAAAGGAAAAATCAAAAAGCATTCCGTAGTCATAGTCTCTCTTTCAGGCAGGGGCGATAAGGACATGGGCATCGTAACCAAAATATATGAACCGCATTGAAAGAAAATTCAGGCAATTAAAGAAAAAAAACAATAAAGCTTTTATAGCTTTTATCACCTCAGGCTATCCCGGTCTTTCTGTGACAGAAAAGCTGGTCTATGAATTTTCAAAGGCAGGCGTCGATATAATAGAGCTCGGCGTGCCTTTTTCCGATCCGATCGCCGACGGGCCAACGATCCAGGAATCCTCATTCGAGGCTTTGCGAAAGGGAGTAAACCTAGGCAGTATCTTGAAGCTGGTAAAAAAAATCCGAAAGAAAACCGATATCCCGATCTGTCTTATGACCTATTACAATCCCGTATATTGTTTCGGAGAGGAAAGATTCTTAAAGGCTGCTGTTTTTTCGGGAGTTGACGGGGTAATCATACCGGACCTCCCCCCAGAAGAAGGTCTGGATTTTAGCCGGAAGGCCAGGAAATTCGATATTGACGTAATATTCTTTCTATCTCCCACCAGCACCGAGAAGCGCGCAAATTTGGTTTCTTCGGTTTCAAGAGGATTCATATATTACGTTTCATTGACGGGCGTGACAGGAGCCCGAAAGAAACTGCCATCTGATTTAAAAAAACACATTTTAAAGATAAAGGGTATCACCGATAAGCCCGTATGCGTGGGATTCGGCGTTTCTACCCGCGAGCAGGTCAGGCAGATCTGGCAGGCAGCCGACGGAGTCATAGTCGGAAGCGCGATCGTAAAAAAGATCAAGGAGAATATCAATAAGCCCGATCTGGTCAAAAGGGTAACAGTTTTTGTGAAAGGGTTAACCGGCCATGTATAAAAAAGAAGTTCTTGATAACGGCGTCAGGATAATAACTTCTTGCGGCAAGGACAGACAGTCGTTTGCCCTCGGCATCTGGCTGAATGTGGGTTCCAGATTTGAGTCGCCCCAAATCTGGGGGATCAGCCATTTCTTGGAGCACCTTGTTTTTAAAGGCACAAAAAAATATTCCTGCCAGCAGATAAAAGAGTCGATAGAAGGAGTCGGCGGTTCTTTAAACGGTTTTACTTCTGAAGAGGCAACGTGCTATCTGGTAAAAATCCCTGCCACCTACGTTGATATGGCTGTGGATATACTTTCCGATATGGTGATCAACCCCACCGTGCCTGCGAAAGAAGTCGAAAAGGAAAGGACTGTGATCTTAGAGGAAATAAAGATGTATAAAGACCTGCCGCAGAGCTATGTCCATGAGCTTTTAGACCGGCTCTTATGGCCTGGTCAGCCTCTGGGGATGAGCGTTCTGGGTACAAATGAGACTGTCTCAAAAATAAACAGGGACAAGCTTCTGGGTTATAAAGAAGAATATTATACCCCGGAAAATATAGTAATAAGCGCAGCAGGCCGGATGGACCACAAACAGTTCGTCAAAAAAATAAACTTTAGGTTCGGCCGTTTAAAAAAGAAAAAACTTAATACAGCTAAGCCTGCATTAAAGTCCCAGAAAAGACCCCGGACCGACCTTTTCGACAAAAACACCGAACAGACCCACCTGGCTCTTGGTTTCCACGGCCTGAAAAGGGACCACCCCTTAAAATACGGCCTCGGCCTTTTAAACATAATCTTAGGCGCGAATTCCTCAAGCCGTTTATTCAACGAGATACGCGAGAAAAGAGGGCTTGCCTATGAGATCGGGACCAACCTTAAAAGATTAAAAGATACGGGCGCATTCATAGTCCACGCAGGCGTGGACAACGACAAAGCCACCCGGACGATCGCGCTCATCCTTGAACAGTTGCAAAAGACAAAAGACAGACTCGTTGAAAAAGACGAGTTCAAAAGGGCAAAAGAATTCTACTTCGGCCAGCTTATGCTCTCGCTTGAAGATACGATGGACCAGATGCTCTGGATAGGAGAGTCAACGCTTTCCTTAAACAGGACATTCTCCGTCAAAGACGTCATCAGGGAGGTGGGCAGGGTCAAGCGCGGCGATCTGAGGGATCTAAGCCGGCTTATTTTCAGGCAGGAAAACATCAATCTCGCAGTGATAGGGCCTGTGAAAGACAGGCAAAGACAAATACAAAGACTGTTAAAACTAAGATGAAATAAGTTTTTTGCTTCCGCGCACTGAATTTTTTCGCCGTGTTCTACGGTTTACGCCTCACTTTCGGTGACGACTATGCCCTGGCGTGCGTCCTTTCGTTCGGCGTAAATCCTTGAACACATTTTCCGAAAAAATTCTAATGTGCGCTCCAGCAAAAACCTTATAGTTTGTGAAACTTAATATTCTTCATAAATGCAGTTGTCAGATTTTCGAGCGAATGGAGGTTTTAGCCAATGGAGCTTGAAGCATTTCGGGAATCCCGAGGTCCGAAGGACAATCTCGGGATGGCGAAGCTGTTTGAGGAGCATTTGCAAGAGCAAATGCGATGAGTTCTGCAGCCACCGGAATGCGAAAGACCATTGGCGTTAAAAAACCGACTTGAGCGAGAAAACTGACAGCAGCATTATTAAAGATCATTAATATGAGCTCAGTATTGTCGCTACCGGTTATAATCTTGCTGTTTTTTCTGGCGGCGCTTTCTTTTTTCTTTTCAGCTTCCGAGACCTCTATCATCGGCTTAAGCAAGATAAAACTACGCCACATGCTTGCAAGGGGCATAAAGCACAGCCAGAGCATACAGAGGCTTATCGCAAACTCAGAAAAGTTCATCGTAGGGATCTTGGTCGGAAATAATTTCGCGAACATCGCCTTTTCCGTCATCATCACCGGGATCTTCCTTAATATTTTCGGAAAGAAGTGGGGAGTAGTCATAGCCACTTTTTTTACCACCATGTTCATACTCGTATTCTGCGAGATACTGCCCAAGATCCTTGCTTTGAAAAACACCGAAAGGATGGCGCTTTTTGCCGCTCCTGTAATGGAGGTCTTTATAAAGATAATCGATCCGATCACGCGCTTTTTTACAGGCACGGCCGATGTAATGCTTAAGATATTGAGGATCGAGCACCCCAAAAGGTCTCCGCTTATAACCGAAGAAGAGCTGCGCCTGATGATAGAAGTCGGCAAGGAAGAGGGCGTTTTGACGGACGAAGAAAGAAAACTGCTGCACCGGATTTTCGAGTTCGGAGACATAAAGGTAAGAGATGTGATGGTTCCCAGGGATAAAATCGTGGCCGTCAATATAAAATCAAAGCCTGAAGAAGTCCTCGATATCTTTGCCGAAGAAGGACACGCAAGGCTTCCGGTTTACAGGGATTCGGTCGATAATATAATAGGCATAATCTATGCAAGGGACCTTTTGTATATATTGAGGGACAAAGGGCTTTTCATACTCTCTGACCTGGTGCATCCGGCTTTTTACATAGGGCCTGAAGCGCGGGTAAACGAGTTGTTGAAGAAATTCCAGACACGCAAGATTCAGATAGCCATAGTCGTTGATGAGAAACAAAAGACTTTAGGCGTCGTTACGCTCGAGGACCTGCTGGAAGAGATAGTTGGAGAGATAGAAGAGGAATATCCCGACAACGGCCGCAAATAATAATTGACCTTGAAGTTTTAAGATATATAATAAAAGCCGTGATTTTTAAGCCCGATTGACAGGCTTATTAAACTGTGGTAAGATTGCAAAATAACACCCAATCTAAGTGGATAGATTGGTGTATATCTCTACATAAGGAGGAACAAAAATGGCATCAAAAGGATATTGCGTAAAATGCAAGGCTTCAAAAGAGATGAAGGACGAGCAGCAGGTGACGATGAAAAACGGAAGAGCTGCTGCCCGCGGCAAGTGCCCTACCTGCGGCACCGGGATGTACAGGATTTTAGGTAAAAAATAGTAAAAAGTCTTCATAGAACCGGATTCTTGAAGCTCTAAAATCTTAAAAAGGAGGCATTACAGTCAACACAGAACCTAAAAAATTAGCCCTTAGGATCGCATCCGCTGCTAAAAACAAGAAGGCTTTAAAAGTGGTGGTCCTGGACATGCGCAGCGTCTGCAGTTTCTGCGAATATTTTGTCATAGCAAGCGGCTCTTCTCTGCGACAGACAAACGCGATAGCCGAGGGTGTCATCGAAGACCTGCAAAAGGATAGGATAAAATCTCTCTCCGAGGTTAATCAAAACGACGATTCCGGCTGGATAGCCCTGGATTACTCAAGCGTGATTGCCCATATATTTTATAAACCCACGAGAGAGTTTTATTCTTTAGAGCGTCTCTGGGCCGATGCAAAAAAAGTAAGAATCCCGAGAAAATAAATCCAATTTTCCTGCTTTGTCCTGTAGGCCGCCGGTTAATTCCCCATGAAAAACGACATTCAGCGATTATTAAACGACTTAATCAAACAGTCTTTAAAGGATCTGGGCCTTGATATATCCCTGCCTTCTGATTTTACCCTGGAATTCTCGATCTCTTCAGGCTTCGGAGACGTTTCAAACAACTGCGCGCTTATCTTAGCCGCTATTTTAAAAAAGCCTCCCAGAGAAATCGCACAAAAGATCGCGGAGTCAATTAATAGAGACATTAAAAAGGGCGCGCTTTCGGATTGCGTCAGAGAGGCAAAGGCCGAGGGAGCGGGTTTTATAAACTTTTACCTGGATGAAAGATATTTTTACTCCTTTTTGTGCGATGTCATCTCCCAAAAAGAAGATTTTGCAAGGTCGGATTTCGGTGCCGGGCAAAAGGTCCTGATTGAATTTGTCAGCGCCAATCCCACCGGCCCTTTGTCAGTCGCCCATGCGCGCCAGGCTGCGGTAGGAGATGCGCTGGCCAATATCATGGGCTACCTGGGATTTAAGGTCTGGAGAGAATATTACCTTAATGACGAGGGCAACCAGATAAATATCCTCGGAGATTCCGTGCGCCTGAGGCTTGAGGAATTAAAAGGCGAAAGCATCGAATTTCCCGAGAACCATTATCAGGGCGATTATATAATCGAGATGGCCAGGCAGATCAAAGATAAAAATATAAAAATCAAAGATTTTTCGGAGTACGCAGCTGATCTGATCCTGGAAGTGATCAGGCAGGAATTAAAGGATTTCGGCGTGAGTTTTGATTGCTGGTACAGCCAGAAAGAACTCAATAGAAGCGGCAAGATACAGGATGCTTTGGATTTTTTAAAAAAGAAGGGCTCTCTTTGCGAGCAGGAAGGCGCTGTCTGGTTTAAATCAACGGAATTCGGCGACGATAAAGACAGGGTCGTCATAAAAAGCGACTCAAGCTACACGTATCTGGCTCCTGATATAGCCTATCACCGGGACAAATATGGCCGGGGGTTTAAGAGGCTTATGAATCTTTGGGGGCCTGACCACCACGGTTACATCAACAGGCTTAAAGCGGCTGTTGCTGCTCTGGGCCAGGACCCGAAATCCCTTGACATTATCATCGTGCAGCTTGCTTCGATATTCAGGCAGGGCAAGCCCATAGAGATGTCGACCAGGCGGGGACAGTATATAACTCTGCGGGAAGTGCTTGATGAAGTGGGGGTCGATGCATCCAGGTTCTTTTTCCTCATGAGAAGGACCCAAAGCCACCTGAACTTTGACCTTGAACAGGCAAAAAAGCAGACTCCGGAAAATCCGGTCTATTACATCCAGTATGCGAATGCAAGGATAAGAAGCATCATCCGCCAGAGCACACCTCAGGTCAGCATAGATAAGCTGGATCTATCCGTATTAAAGGAAAAAGAAGAGCTTGAATTGATGAGAAAACTCTGGCAGCTGCAATACATACTCAACGTATGCTACCAGACGCTTGACCCGTATATGATGACGGTGTACCTTCAGGAAGTCGCCGAGGTCTTTCACCGTTTTTACGACCGCCACAGGGTGCTTGGCCAGGAGGAAAATCTTACCTGCGCCAGGCTTTATCTTATTTCAGCCACAGGTATCGTGCTTACCTTAGGTTTAAAATTATTGGGAGTCTCAGCTCCCGAAAAGATGTAAGCTAAGGATCTATGTCTTCCCACAAAATCTTGAATATAGCCTCACCCGACGAAATCCTCCAGGATTCTTTAAGCCGGGCGCTCGGCATCTCAAAAATCACAGCACAGCTTCTTATAAACCGCGGGGTAAGGACTACAGACCAGGCGGATAAATTTTTAAATAGCAGGATCTCGGACCTTCTTGACCCTTTTTCATTCTCGGAAATGGCGCTTGCCGTAAATTTTATAAAAAAGGCCGCGCTAAAAAAAGACAGGGCTATGGTCTACGGCGACTACGACGTTGACGGAGTCACATCGCTTGCTTTGCTGGAAACAGTGCTCGGGGAGTCCGGACTTGATATAAGCCATTACATACCGCACAGGGTCAAAGAAGGATACGGATTAAATAAGACAATAGTCAAAATCGCCAAAGAAAAAAAAATAAAACTCCTCATCACAGCCGATTGCGGCACAAACAGCCGCGAAATAGTAAAAGACCTAAAAAGTCTGGGGATAGAAGTGATAATTACCGACCACCATGAACCTTCCGGTTCCTCTGCCGAGGATTGCGCTTCTGCCACAATAAACCCAAAGCTAAATAGTTCAAATTATAAATTCAGGGATCTTGCCGGGGTGGGAGTAGCTTATAAATTATGCCAGGCGCTCACGGGAGAAACGCTGGAAGAGGATCTAGACCTCGTATCTTTGGGCACGATCGCAGATTCCGTGCCTCTTAACGGAGAAAACAGGATAATCGCAAAAGCGGGCCTCCAAAAATTAGCCTCCACAAAGCGCATAGGGCTTAAGTCGTTGATCCAGACAAGCGGCATACAAAACAAAAATATTACTACTGAATTCGTAAGTTTTATACTCGGGCCAAGGCTTAATGCAAGCGGAAGGCTTGATTCCGCCGAGACTGCGTTGAATCTGCTGTTGAGCAATAAAGAAGACGAAGCACAGATCCTGGCTAAAACTTTGGAAAGTTATAACAGGCAGCGCCAGAAAATCGAAAGCCGGATAATGGAAGAAGCCCAGGACCTGATAGATAAGGAGATAAACTTCAAGGAACATAAAGTCATGGTTGTGGCAAAAGAGGGCTGGCATCTGGGAGTCCTGGGCATAGTCGCCGCAAAACTGGCTGACAGGTTTTACAGGCCTGCGATACTCATTTCTTTAAACGAAGGCATGTGCAGGGGTTCGGGCCGTTCTATAAAGAGTTTTCATCTTTTTAACAGCCTTCTTGAATGCCGCGGACTTTTAGAGGCCTTCGGTGGGCACAGCCATGCGATAGGCATGGTTATCCACCAGTCCAATATTGACGAGTTTAAAAGCAGGATAAACAGCTTTGCAAGCCAGAGCATGACGCTTGAAGATCTGATCCCCAGTTTGGATATAGATATGGAATTGTCTTTATCGGCTTTGAAAGCAGGATTTATCGAGGAAATGAATATGCTTGAACCTTTCGGAGAGGCAAATCCCCTGCCTTTATTTTATACTAAAGGGCTTTTGCTTAAAGGCGAACCCAGGATCCTGGCCAGGGAAACGATAAAATTCTGGGCCACCGATGGGGAGTTTACTTATCAGGCTCTGGGTTTTGGCATGGCGGCCTTGAGAGACAGCCTTGTAGGATGCGAAAGTTTCGATCTGGTATATACGCCCAAGATAGATAACTGGCTTGGGCAGGAGTCGTTGCTCCTTGAGATTCAGGAGATCATTTTCAGGTAAGGGGGGCGCTCGTTTTGCTCTATTAAATGCGTCAGCCAGTATTTCTATAGGATAGTTTTGCGAGTCCTGTCTTGGTTTGTTTCTCGCGCGACAGAATTGTTTTGAGGAAAATTGGGATTTGGCGGTTAAGAATCAGCTAAAAAGCAAAAAGTCCGGAACGTATCCGGACTTTTGCTTTATCATATAAACTTTTATTTGGCTATTTTACAGTTATCGTTGTGGTTTTGACAGCGCTGAGCGCGCCCAGTGAATCCTTGGCCTGGAAACTGATGGTGTAAGTTCCGGCGGTAGTGGGTTTCCAGGTGAAGTAGCCGTTCAAAGCGATGAAGCATGCTGTAGACGGCTTATTGGTGCAAATATAGGTAATAGTGTGATTCTCAACATCAGTAGCCTTTACATAGAAAGATAGAGTGGTATTGAGGGCCACTGCATAGTTAGGTATTGCTGCAAGCACCGGAGGATCGTTGACTGAAACCACGTCGATCCTGATCTGGGCGTTGTTTGAGGTGAGAGACCCGTCGCTTGCGTTAAAATAGATATAATCCGTGCCCCACCAGTTTGCAGCAGGATTATAGGTAATATCAGGCGCAGTTCCGGTGATTGTCCCATGACAGGGCCCGGAGTATATCTTGTAGATTAATTTTGAGGATATCAACAGATTCAGCAAACTATCGGGATCAGTGGCTTTTAACATTATGGCTATTGAAGTATCTTCGTTGGTCTTGTATGTGGCGCCCGAGGCAAGGGGCGGATCGTTGACCGGGGTGAGATTGATCGTGATTTTGGCAGTGTTGGACGTGAGCGAGCCGTCTTTGGCGTTGAAATAGAAATAATCAGTGCCATAATAGTTGACAGCGGGCACGTAGGTCAGATTGGGCGCAGTCCCGATGATGGTGCCATGAGAAGGGCCTGAGGTGATCTTATAGGTAAGGGCGCGTTTTTCAGGATCGATTGCTTTCAAGGTTACGGCAACAGAGGTGTCTTCTTTGGTTGAGACCGTTGCTGAGGAAGCCGTTGGCGGAAGATTGAAAAAATTGCTGTGGCCGCTATCAAACCCGAACATCTTCCAATCCCAGAGAGAGATCGGGCTGGAAAGCTGGAAGGCAAAAAGACTAGAATTACTTAAAGCCCCGCTTACTATCTCGGCCAAACCGTCTCCGTTTATATCGCCGCAGGCGCAAACATTTCTTTCTCCGAATACCGTACTGCCGAATACAGCCAGATCCGCTATTGGATAATCAAGCAGAAGGTCTCCGTTATAGCCGCTGTAAACGACTAACCGATTGCTCAAGTTATCCATATCCCTCACTACCGAAATAATGTCTTCGATACCGTCGTTATTTGCATCTCCGATCATGATGTTTGAGCTTTCTATTCCTTTAATAGTTTTCGTAAAAGCCAGTGTCCCGTCGAACCGATAGACCAGTAGAGAATCTTCTGAAAAAGTAATTTTCGTGGCAATGATCTCCGCCTTCCCGTCTTTATTCAGATCCGCCACCCGCACCGAATCCCCGGGTTGACCATTGCTCCAGCCTGCGGCAGGGGTACCGTCAAGGTTTAACGCATAAACCCTGCTGCTGTATACCTTACTGAAAGTACCGACGACAGAAAACATGAGTTCATGCTGACCGTCACTGTCGATATCTGCCAGCACCAAATGTAGGGGCATTAAAAGGTTTTCTGTGACAGGAACCGGCCAGCCGGGTAAGACAGTGCCGTCATAGCGGAATGCGTAAATGCCTGTTTTTATATTCGGATAATAGCCTTTAAGGAATAGTTCTGCTTTTCCGTCTCCATCCGCATCTCCGGCAGCGCATTGTATGTTTCCAAGTGGTTTATCAGAGGGCAGAACGATTGTGCGGACCAGCTGTCCATTGCCGTTCAGAATCCTCAGTCCGGAACTGGATTCATTTGTATATCTCAGCAGTATTTCTAAACTGCCGTCAGCGCTGCCGTCAATGTTACATAACATGGGAGACTTATTGAAATCAGTCTGCCCAGGAATACACGGAAAACCAGCTACCGGAGTGCCGTCGATTTCCCAGGCGAAAATCTCGCTGTAAATGTTGGTTAATGCTGGTCTGCGCGGGGTAGCGACGATCTCTTTTTTGCCGTCACCGTCAATGTCGCCGCATACAGGGACCATGCCAATTACCTCAGGAAATGATGATACCGCTTTGACCGGCCATCCGGGTAGATTCTTGCCGTTCCCATCCAGACATTGCACTTGGTCATACTGGCCGAAGATTATCTCGTCCTTGCCGTCATCGTTTAGATCAGAGGTTACAATCCATTGTTCGTCAAACTCGTCAAGCCAGCCAGGGATCTTGACCGGCCATCCGGAAGGCATAACAGCTACCCACAGTCCGAGAGGAAATGATTTGGAAAATCCGGCAGAAGGAACATTCAAAGTGACATTGATAGGCAAATAATGCAATTTTGGACAATCGGGAGATACTTTCAAACTCAAGGCAACATTGAAATCAGTGAAACCGTTGATATTGTAGACATCCCGGTTTTGGTTTAAAATAATAAGATAGGGATCATCGCTGGTATAGGTAATATTAACAGAAGAGGCAGTGCCGGAAAAGTTCCGGAAGAAAAGATGAATAGATACGTTCTCCCCAGGATCAAGCCTGTTATTCCCATTCGTATCTCCCTTTCCCAAAAACACCATCTTGTTGACCAGTTCTATCTTTGTAAAACTGGGCGATTGGGTCAGTGCCTTGTACGCATTTATACGGCCTCCACCCTGGGGGAGTGGGATAGGAATGAAAGGGTCAGGATCAAACGGGTCAGCTGTGCCGATCAAAATATTAAAAATATCTCCCACGGTATAGGCTTGATTTTTTGCAAGTAGAAGGGCAGCTGTCCCGGAAACGAACGGGCAGGCCATTGAAGTCCCCCGAGCACGGTAGTACTTTTGTCCGACAATATTAATTCCTCCATTATCCGACATATCTGTGTTCTGCGAACGCAGGGACAGGATGTTACAAAAGGTATAATTGGGATCATCCTCGTATTCCCCGATTCTTACTACCCCGCTGTCTCCACCCGGCGCAGCCACCTCAACGTTATAGCCGTAATTGGAAAAGTAGGACCTATCGTCATTATGATCTGTCGAAGAAACCGTCAGCACGTGGTCAAGTCCGGCCGGACAAAAGTAAGCGGCATCAATAGTGTCATTGCCGGCCGCGGCTACGAACAGGCATCCTGAGCTATAGGCGTATTCGACTGCGTCCCGGAACAGGTAAGAATATCCAATTCCTCCCCATGAGTTGCTTAATATGTCGGCGCCACTGTCTACGGCGTACTTGATGGCATCAGCCAGATCTTCATTATATCCATAACCCTCATCAGTAAGGCCTTTCACCGCCATGATTTTCGCTTTGGGAGCGACTCCGATTATGCCAATACCGTTATTGCCGATTGCCGCAATGATACCAGCGCAGTGAGAGCCATGGCCATATCCATCCATGGGATCGTTATCCCTGATTTTCACTGCATTACCGTTATCATCAATCTCAGTGGAAAAATCATACCCGAGATAATCATCAATATAGCCATTTCCATCATCGTCAATGCCGTTATTAGGGATCTCTGCGGAGTTTTTCCATATGTTCTGAGCGATGTCTTCATGGTTGTAATCAACGCCACTATCGATCACCGCCACTACCACGCCTTCTCCCTGAGAATAATCCCAGGCCTGTCCGGCCTGTATTTTTTTTAGTCCCCAGAGGTCGTCATAGCCCTGGTTCCAGGAGCCTGATCTGGAATAGTAAGGGTCGTTAGGCAGAAACTGCGAGTAAACTTTCCAAACAGGTTCAGCATACTCCACTGAGGGGTCATGGGAATATTCCAACACCGCTTGGGCTACGTTCTGTTTCTCGTCTACCTCGACCAGGTAAATGTTCTCAAGATCAGGGATCTTGGCGTCAGCCGTAGCGCGGGCCTGACGTTTTGGGAATTTCCTGGCGGTTTCTTTCAGGTCGTCTTCAGCGGTGATGAATTCCTTATTAAGCTTTTTACCCTTGGCCTCCAGGTCCTTGAACAGCCTGCGCATGCTTTTTACGTTGTGCTTATTGTTTAAAGCATCCAGAGAACCATTTCCGGTAACAGAATAGAAATTCCTGGACTTATGGAGTTTTTCCGCGGAACGGCCGACTTCAGGCTTGAACTTGATTATCAGCTTGCCGGGCACTATATCGTCTTTCTTATCGCCGTTCTGCTGGTTTTCAAATTGAAGAGTTCCGACATCTGTTTTTTGTTCACGGTTTTTATCGTTTTCTTTAACGAAACCCAAAGAAACTGATGCAGGTAAAATTAAGCCGATAATAATCAAGAAAAGGGAATTGATCTTAATTGCTTTGTTCATCGCATCCTCCTTTTACAAAGTGTGTATTAAGAGAATAAAAAAAATCCATAGGGCTTTGTCCTTATGGATTATTAAGCGTAAACCTGAGCCGTCTCATATATCTTGACCCATGAGATAATGAGAAAAATTCAGCTCTCTAATTGTATGACCTATATTATTCTTATAATAATTATAGCCTGTGATTATTGCCGTTTCAAGGCTGGTTTGCCCTATTTTTGAAAGCGGTTACATTTGGCGGACAGCAAGGGCAGAATCGACCTAAAGCCAAAGATGCTCACAGATTCATTGAATAGAGCAAAACGTGCGTTTTTCGGGGACAGGACCTATTGACCATCGAATATAGACAGGGAAAGGTAGACTTGTTTTCTAGGCTTTCTTGATTGCGCCTTTTTTCAGGCATTTGGTGCAAACGTATACCTTACGGACGTGGCCGCCTATTACAACGCGGACCTTTTGAATATTTGGAAAGAATTTACGCTTTGTCCAGCGGACGATCTTGCTTCCGGTCCCGCCTTTCTTTTTGGGAAGACCTTTTCTGACCACAGTTTTACCCGTCAAAGGGCCTTTTTGGCAAATAGCGCATTTTTTAAGCATTTTGGACTCTCCTTAAATAATAATTTTCAATAAAATAGGATTTATCAGGTTGTTTATTCCGTAAAAGTGAAGTATACGCGATTTTGCCCTTTTGTCAAGTAATTTAAAAAAAAGCTTGCAAAATCAGCTAAAATAAATATAATTATATTTCCCTTTTTGATATACAAAATAGTTGCAACTTAAAGAAACTGTGATATACTTATAAAACTGGATAAAACCGGAAAAGACGTCACGAAGAACGTTTTTTCCTAACTTTATCAAACACTAAGAAATAAGTGCCAACGGTTAAGGCAGCGCTCTGATAAATTCGAAGGGCTGTATTTGCAGGAGGTGCTTGTTTAAGGAGGAGTAAATTTGCCGTCAGAACTGATAAAACAACTTTTAGAAGCAGGTGTCCATTTCGGCCACAAGACTTCGCGCTGGAACCCAAAGATGAAGAAGTTCATTTTCGGGCATAGAAGCGGGATTTACATCATCGACCTGGAAAAGACAGAGGAATGTCTGAATCTTGCCAGGGATTTTCTGCTTGATATAACGTCAAAAGGAGAGTTAGTCCTGTTTGTCGGGACCAAAAAGCAGGCACAGGAGGCAGTCCACCAGGAAGCAGTGCGCTGCAGCATGTATTATGTCACTGAACGCTGGCCCGGAGGCATGCTCACAAACTACGGCACGATCAAAAAAAGCATAAACCGGCTCAAAGAGATAGAGACCATGAAAGAAGACGGCACGTTCCAGAAGCTCACCAAAAAAGAGGTGGCGCTTCTTGAGAAGAAACTGGCAAAGCTCAAAAAGAACTTTTCCGGGATCGCAGCCATGGAACGGATGCCTAAAGCCATGTTTGTGATCGATACGAAAAAAGAAGACACTGCCGTGCGCGAAGCAAGGCGTTTAGGCATACCGGTCATAGGCCTTATTGACACAAACTCAGACCCGGATCTTGTGGATTACCCGATAGCCGGTAACGACGACGCTACAAAATCAATAAGGATCATAACGAGTTTTATCGCCGATTCCGTAATAGAGGGCAGAAAAAGATTCCTGTCTTATCTGTCGCAGGAAGGCGTTGATGTAAAGAAAGAAGACAAAGGCCAGGAGGCCCCTGTAGTGCTTCCCGAAGAAGAGGTAAAGATCAAGGAGATAGAAGAGATCATAGAGACTGCCATCGACGTCGCTAAAGACGATACAAAAGCCGCAAAGAAAGGCCATACGCCGCAAACACCACAGGAAAAACCAAAGACAAGAAGGTAGGTATAAATAAAATGAAAGTTTCTGTCGAGTCAATAAAAGAATTAAGAAACCTCAGCAGTGCAAGTATCGCGGACTGTAAAAAAGCACTGCAGGAGTCAAAAGGCGATATAAAGAAAGCCATGCAATTCCTGCGCAAGCACGGCCTGGAGTTAGCTGCGAAAAAGCAGGGCAGGCACGCAAAAGAAGGCAGGATAGAATCCTACGTGCATACGGGCAATAAGATCGGGGTTCTTCTGGAAGTGGACTGCGAAACAGACTTCGTCGCAAAAAATGCCGAATTCTGCCAGTTCACAAAGGACATCGCAATGCAGATAGCAGCCTGCGACCCCGAATATATCAAAAAAGAGGACGTGCCCAAGGAGATAATCGAGGCAGAGTCCGATAAGGAATTGTTCTGCAAGAATCGCTGCCTTATGGAGCAGCAGTTCATCAAAGATCCCAGCCTCACAATAAAAGATTATGTCGGCAGCCTGCTTGTCAAATTCAAAGAAAACATAGTCATACGGAAGTTTGTCCGTTATAAAATAGGCGAATGATGTCAAGCTGCGCGGTTTACAAAAGGATAGTTTTAAAGTTAAGCGGCGAAGCCCTGCAAGGTAAAAGATCCCACGGTATTGACCAGTCTGTTTTAGTCTCGATTTCGCGCCAGATTAAAGAAATAAGGGATTTAAACGTAGACGTGGCATTAGTCCTGGGCGGAGGAAACATTTTCCGCGGCCAGGAAAACACGGCTTCACAGGGGTTGGATATGGACAGGTCTGTCGCCGATTACATGGGAATGCTTGCCACTGTCATAAACGGCCTTGCCTTGCAGGATGCCCTGGAAAAAATGGGCATGCCTACGCGCGTCATGACTGCGATCGAGATCCAGAAGATAGCAGAGCCGTATATAAGGAGAAGGGCTGTCAGGCATCTTGAGAAGGGAAGGATAGTGATTTTTGTGGCCGGCACAGGCAATCCTTATTTTACGACCGATACGGCAGCGGCGCTGCGCGCCATGGAGATAGGAGCTGACGTAATATTAAAGGCCACAAAAGTAGACGGCGTCTATTCAGCTGATCCTTTAAAGTCAAAGAATGCCAGGAAATTCCACAGCTTAAAATACATAGATGTGCTCAAAAAACGGCTTAAAGTCATGGATGCCACGGCAATAAGCCTTTGCATGGACAATAGGCTGCCCATCGTTGTTTTTGACCTCGCTAAAAAAGGCAATATCAAACGCGCGGTGCTGGGAGAAAAAATAGGCACGGTTGTAAGGTGATGTTTGGCAGGTTTAAAAGATAAGTTTTTTTTGACGGAGGTTGCGCTATGACTACTAAAGAAGTTTTGCATAATATTGAAGAAAAGCTGAAGAAAGCAATAGAATTCGTGACCAGAAATTTTGCCGAAGTCAGGACAGGCAGGGCAAACCCCAGTATTGTAGAGGGGCTGCACGTCAATTATTATGACACGCCTACGATGCTCAAACAGCTTGCTTCCATTTCAGTGCCTGACGCGCACATGCTGCTGATCCAGCCGTGGGATCCTACTGCGATAACCGAAATAGAAAAAGCCATTTTAAAGTCCAATTTAGGCATCATGCCTTCAAACGACGGCAAAGTCATAAGGCTTGCAGTGCCTTCTTTATCCAAGGAAAGGCGGCTTGAGCTTGTGAAGATCGTTCATAAGATGGCAGAGGACGGAAGGATCTCGCTGCGCACCATACGCCATGAATCAAAAGCCCTTCTTGAAAAACTTGAGAAAGACAAAGTAATAACCGAAGACGATAAATTCAGGGGGATCGACGAAGTCCAGAAGATAGTAGATAAATATACCTCAAAAGTAGACGAGATCCTGAAAGCTAAAGAAAAAGAAATAACGGAGTTTTAAATAGATTTGGGCCTCTAGCTCATCTGGTAGAGCACCACCCTTTTAAGGTGGCTGTGCCGCGTTCGAGCCGCGGGAGGCTCATAAATTCAAGATCGGGTCTTCGAACTTTTTACACCTCAATAAGTTTCAAGGCCCGATCTTGGTTCCTCGAGGGCGGATGGTGCAATTGGCAGACACGATAGCCTTAGGAGCTATTGGGGTAACCCTTGGAGGTTCAAATCCTCTTCCGCCCAATTATCAGCGGAAGTAGCTATCATCAGAAGAAAATATGGGTTGTTGCGGACGCGGTGCCAGAGGTAGTGCCGGAGGCGGCACCAGAAGGCAAATATGTCAGGGTTTCTTTGATCCTGGCCAATATGGTAATTGGTGGGTTGTCATTTTATTCCTTTTGATCGCCGGCGCGTTGATCGCTTTTTTTATCGGAATCATAAAAATGCTTTTGAGTATTTGACAGCAGCAAACGTAAGATTTCAAGCCAACTTAGAAACGATGCGGGAGTAGCTCAGTTGGTAGAGCGCTACCTTGCCAAGGTAGTTGTCGCGGGTTCGACCCCCGTCTCCCGCTCCAATAGTCTATTCTATCCTTGGGAAAGGAGATAATATAATGAAGATAATGGATTTCCTCTCAAAAAAATCAATCCTTGCCGATATTAAATCGACAAAGAAAGAAGATGTGATCAAAGAGCTCGTCGATCTTCTGATCAGCGCGGGTGACCTGGATAAATCCTGCCGCGGCAAAGTCACAGACGGCCTTATGGAAAGAGAATCTCTGGGTTCTACCGCCATAGGCCAGGGTATTGCCATCCCTCACGCGAAATCAGAGTACGTGAGCAAATTAGTCGGAGCATTCGCCCTTTCCAAAAAAGGCGTGGATTTTGATTCTCTTGACGGAGAGCCTGTGTACATATTTTTTCTTTTGATAGCCGCCCAGGATTCAGCAGGACCGCACCTGAAGGCCCTGGCAAGGATTTCCCGTCTTTTTAAGGACAAATACTTCCGGGACAATCTTCGAAACTGCGAAGATGAAAAGTCGATCATAAAGGTGATCACCCAGGAAGACGAAAAGGTCTGATCTAAAAAAATGAAAATCCATGTTAAGCGTCTTTTTATGTGGTTTTACCCTGGCATCGGTATCAAACGCTGGATAGGGCTGGGTACTTTCGGCGTAATACTTCTTGTGATAGGCTCCGGGGGCTTGAGAAGCGAAGACTTTTTTATAATCCAGATACTGGACCTCATAATCCTTTTTTGCGGTGTAGTTCTTTTGATATTGGGTATAAAAAGATTGATGGGTTCTTTTATAAACGCGGTTATCCCTTCTTCGGGACAGGAAGAACTGGTAGGTATACTCTATCATCGCAAGCAGCTTTCCCGCGGACCCAAGATCGTCGCCATCGGAGGCGGAACGGGCCTGGCAATGCTTTTGACCGGCCTTAAAGAATACAGTTCCAATATTTCGGCGATAGTGACTGTTGCCGATGACGGAGGTTCATCGGGAAGACTGCGCCAGCAGTTTGATATCCTGCCTCCGGGAGACATCCGCAACTGCCTGGTCGCCCTGGCCGACGCCTCGACCATGATGAGGGAATTGTTTCAGTTCAGGTTTGAAGAGGGTTCTGATCTGGCAGGCCACAGCTTCGGAAATCTTTTCATTACTGTTATGACAAGGCTTACCGGGGATTTTGAGAAGGCAGTCAGGGAAACCAGCAAGGTATTGGCTTTAAGGGGGCAGGTCATTCCTTCGACGCTTGATAAAGTGGCTTTAGCAGCCAGGCATAAAGACGGCTCTGTAACTGAAGGAGAATATAAGATCCCCCTTGCGCGTTTGCCTATTGATAACGTTTATTTGAAACCCGAGCATCCTCAGGCCGCACCCGAGGCAATTAAAGCCATAGAAGAGGCCGAGATAATTGTTTTAGGGCCCGGTTCGCTTTATACGAGCATAATTCCAAATCTTTTAATAAAGGAGATCACCGATAAAATAGTAAATTCAAAAGCGATCAAGGCGTATGTGTGTAATGTCATGACACAGCCTGGAGAGACCGACGGTTTTACTGCTTCAAGGCATATAAGGGCCCTTACACAGCACAGCCATGCCCGCGTGATCGATTACTGTATAGTTAATACCGGAAAGATCCCGGGCGATATTCTTAAGCGTTACGAATCGGAAAATGCTTATCCTGTTTTAAACGACAGGAAGATCGTCGAAAACATGGGTTACCGTGTCATAGAAGACGATACGGTATTGCTTGAATCGGATATGGTAAGGCACGATCCTTTGAAGCTTGCAAAGATCATTCTGGGTTTTATGGACGAAATTTAAAACGCCGGGCAATAATAAAAATGACACTTGTAAAGAAAAAATTTATAGTCCAGAACAAACAGGGATTGCACGCGCGCCCCGCAGCCCTTTTTGTGCAGGTCGCCAATAAATTCGACTCCCGCATATCGGTCAGCCGGGACGAAGAAAAGGTAAACGGCAAATCGATCATGGGGATCCTTATGCTGGGAGCCGAGCAGGGAAGCGAGATAATCATCGAGGCGGAAGGCAAAGACGCTGAAGCTGCTATTGCTGAGCTTGAGAAGATACTTAATAAAGAGGAATTGCAATGATTACTTTAAAAGGGATAGCAGCCTCTCCGGGCATAACCATTGCCAGGGCTCATAGAGTCGGCAAGGAAGAGCTTGTCATCCCCAAAGATCCGATAAAGGTTGAGGAGATACCCATACAGATCCAGCTTTTTGAGGAAGCCCTTATCGCTACCCGCAGAGAGATCATAGAATTACAGAAAAGGATAAGCTTTGAGATGGGGCAGGATGAGGCGCAGATCTTTGACGCGCATCTTTTGGTCCTTGAAGACAGGATGCTCATAGAAGACGTGATAGCGCGTCTTAAAAAGGACCTGTTAAACGTAGCGTTTATATTCTCCGAGGTCTTGAAAAAGTACATAGAAGTCTTTTCAAAGATAGAAGACGAGTATCTGCGGGAGCGCACTTCTGATTTAAACGACGTCGGCAAGAGGGTCCTGCGGCATCTTTTGGGAAAAGAACAAAAAAGCCTTAAGGACCTGCAGGAGCGTGTAATTGTAATCGCTCATGACCTTTCGCCTTCGGATACTGCGGCCATGAACAAACAGGTGGTGTGCGCATTTGTGACGGACATAGGCGGCAAGACATCTCACACCGCCATCATGGCCAAATCGCTTGAGATACCTGCTGTTGTCGGCGCGGTTGATGCTACCACTAAGATCAAAACAGGCGACATGCTGATAGTCGATGGCAGCATGGGGATTGTCATAGTCGACCCCGACGAAGATACCTTAAGGGTCTATGAGGAGGAAGGGGAAAAATTAAAGGGTGTTGCGGAAAGGTTTTTGGTCGTAAAGGACCTTCCTGCAGTGACACTGGACGGCAAGAGCGTTGAGATCACCGCTAATATAGAATTCCCGGATGAAGTCCCGTCAGTTAAGATACACGGCTCAAGCGGGATAGGGCTTTACAGGACCGAGTTTTTTTATATGAACCGCAAAGACAACCCTACCGAGGAAGAGCATTTCCAGGCGTATAAATATGTAGCCGAGGAGATAATGCCGTATTCAGTCGTCATACGGACGCTTGACCTGGGAGGGGACAAGTTTTTATCACAGTTTGAGATGCCCAAGGAGATAGCGCCTTTTCTTGGCTGGAGGGCAATACGCTTCTGTCTTGCCCGCCCCGATATATTTAAAGTGCAGCTGCGCGGGATATTGAGGGCTTCTTCTTTCGGTAAGTTAAGGCTTATGTATCCGATGATTTCCGGCATCGAAGAACTGCAACAGGCAAACACTATTCTTGAGGGATGTAAAGAGGAGTTAAGGAAGGAAGGCAAGCCTTTTGATGAAAACATCGAAGTTGGGGTCATGATAGAAGTGCCTTCAGCTGCGATGACAGCCGATCTTTTGGCCAAGGAAGCTGATTTCTTCAGCATAGGCACCAATGACCTCATCCAATACTCGCTTGCGGTTGACCGGACTAATGAAAAAGTCGCCTATTTGTATGAGCCTGCGCATCCTGCTGTGTTGAGGATGATCAAAAACATCATTGACGCCGCACACGCGAATAATATATCGGTGGGCATGTGCGGAGAAATGGCCTCGGACGAAATATTCGCGCTTGTCCTTTTAGGCCTCGGGCTTGACGAATTCAGCATGCCTTCATTGGCCATTCCGCAGATAAAATACATCATACGATCCGTTACCTTTGAGCATGCAAAAAACATCGCCGGCGAAGCTTTGACTCTTTCCACCACAAAGGCAGTCGAATCTTTTATGCAGGGCAAACTGAAAGAGATCCTGAAATAAATACTTAAAATTTGCCTAACCGTATAGCGATATGAAAGTTTTAATCTTAGCTGCGGGGTATGCGACAAGGCTTTATCCTCGCACCAGGAATTTCCCCAAGCCTTTATTGAAGGTAAACAGGAAACCGATCATACAATATCTCATAGAAAAATTAGACAAGGTCGACGGGATCTCAGAGGTGATAGTAGTCACAAACTCGAGGTTCTACAGGAACTTTGCCCAGTGGAAGAAAAAAATAAAAAGCCGTAACCCCATAGTCATCGTAAACGATCTTACAAAGACCCCTCAGGAAAGATTGGGCGCTGTAGGCGACATGGACCTTGTGTTTCGCAAAAACGATTTTGAAGATGATTTCCTGGTCCTGGGAGGCGATAATTTTTTCCAGGAACCTCTGGGCGCATTTGTAAAAGCCTCGTTAAAGAATAGTCCGTCAATAACCTTAGGAGTCAGGGATATAGGCAATAAGCTTGAGGCAAGCCATTTCGGAGTCGTAAGCCTTGGCAGGAATAACCTTGTGACAAATTTTCAGGAGAAGCCCAAAAAACCCGGGACAAGCCTGATAGCCATGTGCCTTTATTATTTTCCGAAACAGTCTCTGGGCCTTATAAGAGAGTATCTTAAGGGCCCAAAAAATTCTTGCGACGCAGCCGGCTCCTACATAAGGTGGCTGACCAAAAGATCCAGGGTCTATAGTTTTGGATTCAAGAATTTCTGGTTTGACATCGGCCATATTTATACTTACGAAAAGGTAAAGAGATTAGCGAAAGGAGAGATCGCATCATGAGAAAAAGTTTTTTTACTTCCGAATCAGTCGGAGAAGGCCATCCCGACAAATTATGCGACCAGATCTCTGACGGGGTGCTGGATGAGATCATGAAAAACGACCATCACAGGGAACGCGCCAGGGTCGCCTGTGAGACTTACGTTACCATGGGGCTTCTTATCGTAGGAGGAGAGATCACGACCAGCACATATGTGGATATTCCCAGGGTTGCGCGCGGAATAATCAAAGAAATAGGTTATGACCACCCTAAATACGGCTTCGATTACGAGACCTGCGCCATTATAAATACGATACACAGCCAGTCTCCGGATATCGCTCAGGGAGTAAATAAAGGAGGCGCGGGAGACCAGGGTATCATGTTCGGTTATGCATGCCGCGAGACAAAGGAGTATATGCCGCTTGCGATAACTTTGGCTCACCAATTGGTAAAACGCATGGCTTTTGTCAGAAGGCAGAAGATATTGAAATATTTGGGGCCTGACTGCAAATCTCAGGTAACTCTTGAATATCACGACAACAAACCCGTAAGGGTGGATTCAGTTGTTCTTGCCTGCCAGCATACTGAAGAGGCGCTTGATAGAAGCGGAGATCGCATTTCTAAAAAAGCGCGCATGGAGCTCATTGAGACCATTGCAGACCCGGTTTTAAAACGCTGGATTGACAAAAACACAAAATACTATGTGAACCAGACAGGCAAGTTTTTAATCGGCGGGCCGCAGTCTGACACCGGCATGACAGGAAGAAAGATAATCGTCGACACTTACGGAGGGACAGTCCCTCACGGCGGAGGTGCGTTTTCCGGCAAAGACCCTACAAAAGTAGACCGTTCCGCAGCTTATATGGCAAGATACATAGCCAAAAACCTTGTGGCAGGAGGCCTTGCGGACAAATGCCTTATACAGCTGGCATATGTGATCGGCTATCCTGAGCCTTTGTCGATAATGGTCAATACTTCCGAAACCGGGAAACTTTCCGAGGAGCAATTCGTTAAATTGATCAGAAGGGCCTTTGACCTTACTCCGCGCGGAATAATAAATACGCTTAAACTTCGAAGGCCCATATTCAGAAAGACCGCCTGTTACGGCCATTTTGGAAGGACAGAGCCGGAATTTACCTGGGAGAAAACGGATAAGGCAGCAGAACTTGAAAAACAGGCGTCTGGAATGTAAGGCCTCTTTTACCGGCTCAATAATTAAGCAATAAGTTTTGTGTAAAGGGAAATAGAAAAAGGAGTTAGAATGAAATACGATGTGAAAGATTTAAAATCGGCAAAAAAGGGCAGCCTGCGCATAGAGTGGGCCCGCAATAATATGCCTGTTTTGGGTCTGGTGGCAAAACGTTTCAGTAAAGAAAAGCCCTTAAGAGGCTTAAAGGTTGCTGCATGTCTTCATGTCACGACCGAGACAGCAGTGCTGATGGAGGTGTTAAAAGCCGGGGGTGCTATAGTGGTATTGTGCGCCTCTAATCCGTTGTCAACGCAAGATGACGTTGCGGCTTCTCTGGTAAAGGACCTTAAAATACCTGTTTATGCCATCAAGGGAGAGGACACAAAGACTTATTATAAACATATACTTTCTGTTTTGGCGTATAAGCCCAATATTACCATGGATGACGGAGCTGACCTTGTATCAACAATACACCAGAACCCAAAGCAATATCTTAAAAGTTCGATCCTCGGAGGTACGGAAGAGACCACTACAGGCGTTATCAGGTTGCGCGCTTTAGCAAAAGAGGGGAAATTGCGCTATCCCATCATCGCAGTCAACGACGCCATGACAAAACATCTCTTCGATAACCGCTACGGCACAGGCCAGTCTACGATAGACGGTATTATACGTTCTACTAATAAGCTTATAGCCGGTTCTAATTTTGTAGTCTGCGGTTATGGCTGGTGCGGAAGAGGCGTTGCAATGCGGGCAAAGGGGATGGGCGCCAATGTTTTTATAGTGGAAATCTCTCCTTTAAAGGCGCTGGAAGCTGTGATGGAGGGATACCAGATAATGCCTATAAAAGATGCCGCAAAGATCGGAGATATCTTTGTCACTGTCACAGGAAACATCAATGTGATACGAAAAGAACATTTTGCCTCGATGAAAGGCGGCGCCATTGTATGTAATTCCGGCCATTTCAATGTCGAGATAGAAATACCGGCTCTTGAGAAAATGGCGAAAAAGAAAAAGATGATAAGGGATTTTGTCATGGAGTATGTGTTGAAGAACGGCCGCAAGATCTATCTACTGGGAGAAGGCAGGCTTATCAATCTTGCTGCGGCCGAAGGCCATCCTGCGCAGGTGATGGATATGTCGTTCTGCAACCAGGCGCTCGGAGCGGAATACGTAAAAAAGAATTACAAGGAATTGGGAAATGAAGTGTACAAGGTGCCTGAGCCGATAGATAACGAGATCGCCAGGCTTAAATTGAGATCAATGGGCATAAGGATAGATGCCTTGACAAAAGAGCAGCAGGAATATCTTTCAAGCTGGGAGATGGGGACCTGAGTTCGTCAATAGTCTATAGTCAATATTAGTCGATAGTTAGTAGTTCATAGTCGATAGTAAAAACCCGGGCGAAACTTTTGAAACCTTTGAAACTTTATGGTTAGTAAACCGGAGGGAAAGATGAAGCAGTCCAAAATCTTAGGTTTAGCAGCTGCAATGATTCTTGCCTCAATATGTGTCGTATTTGCACAGGAGATCCGGACCGATTCAAAGATCTCAGAAGTAATGGTATATCCGGACTCAGCAATGGTCTATCGCGTGGCAACCGTCAGATCAGCTGCCGGAGAGCAAAAGGTGATATTTGCCGATATCATCCCGGAAATAGACGAAAACTCCCTGAGGGTTTCTGCAGAAGGAAACGCAGCTGTCAGGCTTTTCGGGGCGCAGGTCAAAAGGGAATTTTTAGAAGAGGTCCCTACCGAGAAGATCAAACAACTTCAGGAAGAGATCCAAAAGAAGGAAGACGAGCAAAAATCGATACAGAACACAAAGAACCTGCTGCTTGAGGAAAAAAATTTCCTGGACTCATTGAGGTTTTATTCCCGCGAACAGCTGCCCAAAGAGCTCATCACGAAAATGCCCAGTTCCGCAGACCTGGATTCGACCTATAAATTCCTTGACGTAAAACTGAGGGAAAATTATACGGCTGTGATGGACTGCGAGATAAAGATCAGGGAGATAAACATTAAGCTTGATGTATTAAGAAGGGAATTGGCGCAGATCTCAGGCCCTGTCAGAAAACAGAAAAGGTCAATTGTAGTGGATATTGAAGTCTTAAAGGCAGGCTCTTTTGATATAAAGGTATCGTATCTTGTAAGGGGGGCCGGGTGGCAGCCTATTTACGATGCGCGTGCTGATTTTTCAAAGTCTGAAGTGGAATTATTTTTATACGGACAGCTCAGACAGAAAACAGGCGAGGACTGGCAGGATGTGGGGATCTCCCTTTCAACTGCAAGGCCTTCGATAGGCGGGAATCTTCCTTATGTTTCGCCGTGGGTGCTGCGGCCTTTTCAACCGAGGGTCTGGGAGGAAAAATTGAAGTTTGCGGGCGCAGGATTCGCAGCTCAAAAAAGCGCGTTTGTTGGTGATTCTATGGAGAATGAGTCAGTTCCTTCTGCTGCTCCTGTCTATTCAAGCCCCGAAGAAAAAGGCACGTCTGTCGTCTACAGGCTGGCAAGAAGGGCCACGATAAAATCAGACGGCAGCGAGAACAAGCTTCCGATCTCTACACAGAATTTAAAGGCCAATTTTGAATATTCCACTTATCCAAGGGCAGTGACTCTTGCTTATTTGGGCTCCCGCGTAAAAAATGCGCCAGAACTGCAGTTGATGTCCGGAAGGGTGAATATATTTTTAGACGGTGATTTTGTAGGCGCATCCAGTCTGGGAAACATTGGCCCAGGAGAGGAATTTGACCTTTATTTGGGCGCGGATGAGAACGTGAAAGTCAAAAGAGAACTTATAGACAAAAAAGTCGATGAAACTCTGATAGGCAGCATTGCTTCTCCGGACAGGACGATCGTATTCAAATATAAGCTTACTGTCGAGAATTATAAGTCTAAAAAGATAAAAGCCAAATTATTCGAGGCAATGCCTGTTCCTGAGAACGATAAGATCAAGGTAAAGATGGGCCAGGTAAGTCTTGACCCGAAAGTAAAAGAGTGGCAGCAGAGAAGCGGCGTCTGGCTTTGGGAACTGGAACTTGAGCCTCAGGCAAAAAAAGAGATAATATATTCTTTTACTGTGGTAGCTCCACGCGACATGCAGATCGAAGGCCTGTAAATGTAGGGACGGTTCTTGAATGAACCGAGAAGTGTCCCCTGTTAAAACTCCAGGGGACACTTCTAACCGTGTTTGAGAACCGTCCCTAAACTACTATGAAGAGAATAGGTGTATTGACTTCTGGAGGAGATGCACCCGGAATGAACGCGGCGATACGCGCCGTTGTCAGGACGGCTGTCTCTAATAATCTCGAGATCATGGGCATCTTCCGGGGTTTTGAAGGGCTTATAAACGAGGATTTAAAAGTCTTTGACCACAGGTCAGTGTCAAACATCATTTCTCACGGAGGCACAATTTTAAAAACCGCTAGATGCCAGGAATTCCTGTCCGAAGAAGGCCAGAGCCGCGCTGTCAATGTATTAAAAAAATACAATATCGATGGGCTTGTCCTGATAGGCGGAGACGGGACATATCGCGGCGGCATTGCCCTTTCAAAAAAATGGAATATTCCTTGTATCGGAGTGCCCTGTACTATAGACAATGATCTCAACGGTACTGAGTCCTCAATAGGTTCGGATACCGCGGTAAATACCGCTCTTGAAGCAATCGATAAGATAAGGGATACGGTCACTTCGATGGAACGGATTTTTATCGTCGAGGTGATGGGCAGGGAATCGGGATATATAGCTATTCAGGTAGGTCTTGCAAGCGGGGCAGAAGATGTTTTGTTCCCCGAGAGAAAATTTGACCTTCCGAAGATGTGCCATGATATTGTTGAGGGAAACCTGCGCGGCAAAGTAAGCTGGATCGTTGTCGTGGCAGAAGGCGCTGCAAGGGCCGAAGACGTGGCAAAACAGATCACGGATATCACCAGTCTTGAGACGCGGGTCGCAGTATTAGGCCATATCCAGAGAGGCGGAAGCCCCACTGCAAAAGACAGGATCCTTGCCAGCCGGCTGGGAAACGAAGCGGTAAAATTGCTGATGGAAGGCCAGTCAGCAAAAGCAGTGGGCATTATTTCGGATGAGATAAACGTGGTGGATCTGGAATTCGCGGCCTCTAAAAAAGAATTTAAAACGGATAATTTCTATAAACTCATAAAACTGCTGACATAGTTTTTAAAAGGAGGACAAAACATGGGAAGGAAACCTTTGGATGTCGAGAAATTCATAACACAGCTGGTTTTAACGGATGATGCGTCTGTGAAAAAGACCCTGGCCAAGAGAATATTCGATATGGCTTATAAAAACAACGTCTATCTTTCAAGTATCCATGAACTTTATATAGCACGGGGAAAAGGAGAATTCACCGGGTTTACAGTGCCTGCAATAAACCTGCGTTCCATGACTTATGACCTGGCGCGAGCGATATTCCGCGTAGCAAAAAGGAACAATTCAGGCGCATTTATTTTCGAAATAGCAAAGTCCGAGATGGGTTATACCAGCCAGCCGCCAGTTGAATACAGCTCGGCTGTATTATCAGCGGCAATAAAGGAAGAATTCAGCGGGCCTGTCTTTATCCAGGGAGACCATTTTCAGGTCAACGCCAAAAAATTCTCGGAAGACCCCGAAAAAGAAATGGACGGCTTAAAGTCTCTCATCTTAGAAGCAATAGAAAACGGCTTTTATAACATTGACATCGATTCATCCACTGTCGTAGATTTGACGAAAGCCGATATAAAAAAGCAGCAGTTCAACAATTACTCCGTATGCGCAAAACTGACTCAGTTCATCCGTCAGATAGAACCGCGGCATGTCACTGTTTCAGTCGGAGGAGAGATCGGGGAAGTAGGAAGCAAGAACTCTACTCCGGAAGACCTCAGGGCGTTTATGGAAGGTTACAGGGAAAGGCTGCGCAAAGGCCTGGTAGGTATAAGCAAGATAAGCATTCAGACAGGCACCTCCCACGGAGGAGTCGTCCTGCCTGACGGAAGCATAGCTCAGGTAAAACTGGATTTTGATACCTTAAAGAATCTTTCTAAGATCGCCCGTGAAGAATTCGGAATTGCAGGCGCAGTCCAGCACGGCGCATCCACTCTTCCGGCAGAGGCGTTCCATAAATTCCCGGAAACAGATACAGCAGAAGTGCACCTTGCAACGGAATTCCAGAACATGATATATGAGAGTAAACATTTCCCCGCTGATCTAAAAAATAAAATATACGAATGGCTTAAAGTCAACGCGGCAAACGAAAGAAAAGAAGGCGAGACAGAGGAGCAGTTCTTTTACAAGACGCGCAAGAAAGCGCTCGGCCCCTTTAAAAAAGACATCATGTACCTTGCTCCTGAAATCCGCGACGCGATCTCGACTGAGATAGAGGCAAAGTTCGAGTTCCTTTTCAAACAGCTAAATGCAGTCAATAACAAGGAGCTCGTTGATAAACATGTTACCTTAAAAAGGGTGATCAGCAGAAAGAGAAAAGAAGCGGATGCTGTCCATCACGACGGCGAAGGCGCGGATTAGCCCGGTTATTAATATTTATGAAAAAAGAACGGATAATAAGAACCGTCCCTGCGGTCGGCTTGATCATATTGGTTATTTTTTCGGTGCTAGTCTTAAGGGCGATAATGATAAAGAATAAAAGCTCCTTTTTGCAGGCGAAAGATACGGCAGTAAAGTTTTCGGATACAGTCTTAAGCTCAATAAGTGAATATATGGAGGGTGGCAATCAGGAGGGGATACAGCCCGAATTCAAAAAATACAAAGATCAGAAAAAAGTGTCCGAGGTATCCCTGCTTAACCAGAACGGAGAAATAAAGCGCAGCTCTGATAGAGATCAACTTGGCTTGAAGTTGAATCAAAGAAACATCGAGGATGCTTTTAACGGGAGAGATTCGATTATGCTGACTTTAGGAGACCCTGGCCGCGGTAAACTTCTGATAGTATCGAGGTCGATACTGAACAAAGAACAGTGTTTTAGATGCCATGATAGAGAAAAAAAGTTTTTGGGGGTTTTAAAGACTTCATTTGACTGGACTCCAGTCGAAACTGAGATCAAAATAAATCAACAGAGAACCATTATGTTTTCCTTGCTGGGTTTTGCCATAGTTATGTCGATAGTTATAGTGTATCTGAAAAATTTTGTTCCGTAAGCCAAGTAAAAGGAGACTCACAATGCGTTCAGATAGGATAAAAAAAGGATTGGAAAGAGTTCCTCACAGGGCGCTTTTGCACGCTACGGGCTTAAGCAGGAAAGATCTGGAACGGCCTTTTATCGGCGTTGCAACGTCTTTTACTGATTTGATCCCCGGGCACATCGGCATGCGGGACCTGGAGCGTTTTATTGAACGCGGGATATGTTATGGCGGGGCAGTGCCTTTTTTCTTCGGGATACCCGGGATATGCGACGGCATTGCAATGGGCCATCTTGGCATGTGCTATCCTCTGGCTACAAGGGAATTGATAGCGGATTCGATAGAGTCCGTGTGCAATGCACATCAGTTAGATGGGATAGTCTGCCTTACAAACTGCGATAAGATCACTCCGGGAATGGTCATGGGAGTGACCCGTTTAAACATCCCTGCGATAATAGTAACAGCCGGCCCCATGCTTTCAGGAAGATATAAGACTAAGAAACTTGCCTTTGTGCACGATACCTATGAAGCCCTGGCCCGGGCAAAAAAAGGCGATATCACAGATGCCGAATTAGCATGCCTTGAAATGGAGGCCTGCCCAGGAGCAGGTTCATGCCAGGGTTTGTACACCGCAAATACAATGGCATGTCTGATAGAGGCTATGGGAATGTCCTTGCCCGGCTGCGGCACTGCTTTAGCTGTGTCAGCGAAAAAACGCAGGATCGCGCAGGAAAGCGGCGAACGCATCGTAGACCTCGTTAAGAAAAATATAAAGCCCCAGGATATCATCAATGAAAAGTCCCTGGATAATGCGATCACCGTAGATATGGCTTTGGGCGGTTCAAGCAACACCGTGCTCCATCTTGCTGCTATAGCCAATGAAGCCGGAATAAAATTGGACCTTAAAAAATTCGATAAAATAAGCAGGGGCGTACCGCACATTACGCGGTTAGAGCCTGCAGGCAGCCATTATATGGAAGACCTTGAGTTTGCCGGAGGCATACCTGCTGTGCTTAAGAGATTAAAAGCCAAGCTTAATAACACGATGACATTAAGCGGCAAAAAAATTTATGATATTGCAGACTGTGCTGAGATCTTCGACGAAGAAGTCATCCGTAGGTTTAGCCGCGCATATCATAAAGAAGGCGGGATCGCTGTCCTTTACGGCAATCTGGCTCCCAACGGCTCTGTTGTGAAGCAATCAGCGCTCAGCGCTAAGATGATGAGATTTACCGGAAAGGCAAAGGTGTTCAACCGCGAAGAAGAGGCTATGCGGGCAATTCTGAACAGAAAAATAAAAAGCGGCGATGTGATCGTCATACGTTACGAAGGCCCTTCCGGCGGCCCTGGCATGCGCGAGATGTTAGCGCCTACTTCTGCGATCGTAGGAATGGGCATGGCTGAGACAGTAGCTCTAATTACCGACGGAAGATTTTCCGGCGGCACAAGCGGCCCCTGCATCGGCCACATTTCTCCCGAAGCTGCCAGCAAAGGCCCGATTGCAATTTTAAAAGACGGTGATATAATAAGCATAGATATACCCAACAGGAAATTAGAAGTAAAACTCGCCGATTCCGAAATAAAAAAGAGATTCCGAAGCTGGAAACCTGTCCCTCAAAAGATCAGGACAGGATATCTTAGCCGTTATTCCAGGATGGTATCTTCGGCTGATAAAGGAGCAATAGTTAGTTGATAGTTGATAGTTTATAGTTGGTAGTTTACAGTTGATAGTTTAGAGTTCATAGTTGGTAGATAAGATGGCTTTTGATTTTGAAAAACTTGAGGTTTATAAAAAATCTATAGTTTTTGCGAATGAAGTTTATAATTTTACCAAGAAATTTCCTAAGGATGAACAATTTGGCATAATAAGCCAGATACGCCGAGCGGCTGTCTCGGTTTCTCTGAATTTAGCAGAAGGAAGCGGCCGTTCCACGAGGGAATTCAAACATTACATATTAATGGCCAGGACGTCAATTCAGGAATGTATTCCATTATTACGCATATCGTTCTTGCAAGGCTATATCCTCGATGAAGATTTGTATAGATATTATGAACAATGTGAAGAATTGGCAAAAATGCTTTGTGGCTTATCCAAAAGTCTTTAACTTTTAACTATGAACTATTAACTACGAACTAATATGACAGGCGCGCAGATCTTAATAGAGTGTTTGAAACGCGAAGGCGTTGAGGTGATGTTCGGATATCCGGGAGGCCAGGTGCTTCCGATATTCGATAAATTATACGACGCGCCCATACGTTTTATTCTGACCCGCCACGAGCAGGGTGCAGCGCACGCAGCAGAAGGCTATGCCCGCGCAACAGGCAAAGTAGGCGTATGCCTGGCTACTTCCGGCCCTGGTGCAACCAACCTGACTACAGGCATCGCTAACGCCTATATGGATTCCATTCCTATGGTGGCTATCACAGGCCAGGTCAGAAGTTATCTTATTGGCAATGACGCTTTCCAGGAAGCAGATGTCACAGGTATTACCCGTCCTATAACCAAACATAATTATCTGGTCAAAGAAACGGCTGATCTGGCTAAAGTCGTGCGCGAGGCATTCTATATCGCGTCGACCGGCAGGCCAGGGCCCGTTTTAATAGACATTCCCAGCGATATACAGCAGAAGGACGTTGAATTTGTCTGGCCCGAGACAGTGGAAATAAGAGGTTATAAACCCACATTGTTCGGCCATCCCGGACAGATCAAAAAAGCAACTAAATTGATCTCTCAAGCAAAAAAACCCATCATATATGCCGGCGGAGGGGTTATTTCTTCCGGGGCTAATCTTGAATTGCGGGAATTCGCGGAAAAAATCCAGGCGCCTGTGACGCTGACGCTTATGGGGCTTGGAGGATTCCCCGGAGATCATCCGCTTTTTTTAGGCATGCTTGGCATGCACGGCACAGCGTATGCGAACCACGCTATCATGGGATCTGATCTGATCATAGCGGTGGGCGCGCGTTTTGACGACCGCGTTACCGGAAAACTCGAGGCCTTTGCACCGCACGCAAAGATCATACATATAGATATCGACCCTTCTTCCATAAGCAAAAACGTCAAAGTGGATATTCCGATCGTGGGAGATGTGAAAAATGTCTTAGGCCAGCTCTTAGAAGAAATAAAAAAGGGGCCAGATACATCAGACTGGGTCAAGACAGTTGAAGGGTTTAAAAAGAAATATCCGCTTATATATAAAGATAAGGAAAAGATAAGCCCTCAATATATCATCGAGCAGATATGCGAAGCTACAAAGTCCGATGCGATCATAACTACGGAAGTAGGGCAGAACCAGATGTGGGCAGCGCAGTGGTATAAGTATCTTCATCCGCGCAGCTTTATTTCTTCGGGCGGGTTAGGGACAATGGGCTTTGGATTTCCGGCGGCAATGGGCGCAAAAACAGGCTGTCCGGATAAACAGGTCTTTGATATCGCAGGCGACGGATCCATTCAGATGAACATACAGGAATTAGCTACCTGCGTCTGCAACAAGATCCACGTGAAGGTGGCCATCCTTAACAACGGTTATTTAGGAATGGTGCGCCAGTGGCAGGAGCTTTTTTACAAGCGCCGCTATTCGTATACGTGTCTGCACAACCCGGATTTCGTAAAGGTTGCCGAGGCTTACGGAGCAGTCGGGATCAGAGTTACTAAAAATGAAGATGTCAGGCCGGCTATAGATAAAGCCATAGCAACCGATAACGTGGTTTTTATGGATTTTCATATCGAACCCGAGGAGAATGTCTTTCCCATGGTCCCTGCCGGTGAAGCCATAGACAGGATGATAGGAGGGATGGCATAATATGCACATGAAAAAAATAAAACTGACTTCCATAGAAAATGCTCCGTTACTGCGCAAATTCACCGTGCTTTTCGTAGTGATGTCGCTTTTGCCGTTTTTGATTATCGCATTTTTAATGCTCAGGTACACCGGCGCAGAAACAGTATCTTTGGGCAAGGGCGTATTAATTAAACTAATCTTTCTTGTCGGATTCGGCACGCTGGCCGGGTTTTGGGGAATGCGGACTTCAATAATCAAGATCCAAGAGGCGCTGAGGCGCACAAAAGAGCAGTTGAGAAAAGATCTGCCGGGCCTTGAGCTATCAGACGACGAAGAAAGTGAAATAACCCAGTTGACAAAGACATTCGCTGAAATAAATAAGCGGTTAGAGGATAATATAGGCGAGCTTGAGGCTTCAAGGCGGACCCTGAAGGAAGTATTATCAAAACTTGCCTCCGGCATCTCGCATTTGCAGACAATTGATACTTTTCTTGAGCTGACAGTCGAGATCACCGTCGACGCTATGGAGGCACATACCGGGATCTTGATGCTTGTGGATGAAAAGACAGGCGAGCTCTATGTTAAGGCTACTAATAAGCCCAGTGAAAAGCTTAGAAACATGCGGTTAAAGATAGGCGAGGAAGCTGTGGGACTCGTTGCCAAAAACAAGAAGCCCCTATTGATACCCAAATTAGACAACGCGGAAGAAAAAGACAATCCGTTTGCTCCACCGTTATTGTGCGCTCCTTTGCTTTATCATGACAAAGTCCTGGGAGTTCTTTCGGTGAGCGGAAAAGCCAAAGGCAACAATTTTGTCGAAGAAGAACTGTTGATAGTGAACAATCTGGCCTCACAGACTGCAGTGGCTGTCCAGAACGAACTGCTCCAACAGGACGCTGAAAAGACTTATTTGGAAACGATTTCTGCTCTGGCTATTGCAGTCGAAGCGCGCGACACCTACAGCCGCGGCCATTTGGACAGGGTCTCGGGATATGCTGTTAAGACCGCTGAAAAACTGGGACTGGGCCAGGAGATGATCAAGGATATAAAATATGCAGCGCAGCTGCATGACGTAGGCAAAATAGGGATAGCAGACCATATCCTGAAAAAAGAAGGACCGCTCAGCGATGACGAAAGAAGTACAATGTACCAGCATACGATCATCGGAGAAGGTATAATAAAGCCTTTGAGAAGCCTTTCTAATCTTTGTGAGTTCGTCCGGCACCACCACGAATGGATCGATGGCTCAGGATATCCCGATAAACTCAAAGGAGACCAGATAAGCCTGGGAGCGAAGCTTTTAAGCGTAGTGGACAGTTTTGACGCAATGACTTCGAACAGGCCGTACCGCAAGGGGCTAAGCTTTGACGAGGCTAAAGAGGAGTTAAAAAAATATATAGGCATCAGGTATGATCCTAAAGTGGTGGAGGCATTCTTAAGCATAATATGAGACACACAATTTCTTTACTGGTGGAAAATAAATTCGGAGTTTTGGCACGCATCTCAGGACTCTTCAGCGCCCGCGGCTACAATATAGCTTCTTTAGCTGTCAGCGAAACGCACGATCCCACGATTTCTTATATGACCATAGTCGTAGAGGCTAAGGACGAGTCTGTGCTTGAGCAGGTAAAAAAGCAGCTTAATAAACTGATCGACGTGATAACCATAACGGATTTTACCAAAAAGGAGCACGTTGACCGCGAGCTTGTCATAGCTAAGGTGAACTGCCAGGCAAAAAATAAAAACAAACTGGAGCACATTTTAAATAAGTTTGTAGGCAAAATAATCCAGTGCAAAAACGATATAGCTATCGTCGAAGCAGTCGGCGACCAGCACCAGGTGAAACAGCTGCTGGAAGCTTTGAGCGAATTCGGTATAAAGGAATTAGTGAGGACCGGAAGACTGGCAATAGGTTATTAGTCGATAGTCTATAGTTCATAGTTAATAGTTAGTAGCTTATGTGCGAAATTAAAGGAGGAAACGAAAATGGCAAAGATATATTATGATAATGACGCGGATATAAATCTTTTAAAAGGCAAGAAGATCGCGATCATCGGCTACGGCATTCAGGGCCGGGGCCAGGCTTTATGCCTCAGGGATTCCGGGTGCGAAGTGGTGGTCTCTGAACTGGAAGGCACGCCTAATGCCGAACAGGCAAAAAAAGACGGATTTATCCCTGTTGCAGCTAGCGAGGCAGCAGCAGCTGCTGACATAATACAGATTCTTACACAGGACCACGTCCAGGCAAAGGTGTATGTGGATGCGATAAAACCCAACCTCAAAAAAGGCAAGGCCCTTTGTTTTTCGCACGGCTTCAATATCCGTTTCAAACAGATAAAACCGCCGAAAAATGTGGATGTATTTATGATCGCTCCAAAAGGCCCGGGTGCTCTGGTAAGAAGGATGTATGAAGAAGGCAAAGGAGTCCCTTGTTTAGTGGCGGTTTTCCAGGATGCCACAGGCAGCGCAAAACAGCTTGCCTTAGCTTATGCCAAGGCCCTGAGAGCGACCACAGCCGGAGTGATCGAGACTACATTTGATGAAGAGACCGAAACGGATCTGTTCGGCGAGCAAGCCGTTCTCTGCGGCGGTGCGACTGAATTGATCAAAGCGGGCTTTGATACACTCGTCGAAGCTGGATATCAGCCTGAGATCGCTTATTTTGAAGTCCTCCACGAATTAAAACTTATTACTGATTTAATTCAGGAAAGAGGGATCAGCGGCATGCGCAGGGGAGTCTCCAATACCGCATGCTACGGAGATCTGTCCCGCGGCCCCCGCATCATAACCCAGCGTACCCGCAAAGAGATGAAGAAGATATTAAAAGAAATAAAAAGCGGGAAATTCGCGCGCGAATGGATCAAAGAAAACGAAATTGGAAGGCCGAATTTCAACAGGTTATTACAGGAAGGCGATAACCATAAGATAGAGCAGGTGGGCAAGCAGTTAAGGGAAATGATGCCCTGGATGAAAAAGTAGATGGAAAATTTAATAATATTCGATACGACATTGAGGGACGGCGAGCAGGCTCCGGGAGCTTCTTTGAACCACAAAGAAAAGCTCGAAGTCGCGCAGGCGCTTTGCGAGCTTGGGGTAGATATCATAGAAGCCGGTTTTCCGATCTCTTCTGCGGGTGATTTTGACGCTGTCAAAGCAGTTGCAAAAGCGATCAAGGGGCCTGTCATCTGTGGACTTGCCAGGTCTTTGAAAAAAGACATTGATGCGGCTTTTCAGGCTTTAAAGCCCGCTAAAAGATCCAGGATCCATGTCTTCCTTGCCACTTCGAAAGTCCATATGAAATATAAATTGAAGAAGGCAGAGGACGAGATACTGAGGCTGGCGGTCGAAAGCGTTGAATATGCGAAAAAGTATTGTCCTGATATCGAATTTTCTCCGGAAGACGCTTCAAGGACGGAAAGGACATTCCTGTATAAAGTCGTGGAAGCAGTCATAAATGCCGGGGCTACAACAGTCAATATCCCGGATACCGTGGGTTATGCCGAACCCGAAGAGTTCGGAGCTCTGATCAAAGGCATCAAGGAAAACGTGGCTAATATTGACAAGGCAGTAATATCCGTCCACTGTCATAATGACCTCGGCCTTGCAGTAGCGAATTCTTTGGCTGCGGTAAAGTACGGAGCAAGGCAGGTAGAATGCACTGTAAACGGCCTCGGAGAGCGCGCAGGCAATGCTGCGATGGAAGAGATAGTAATGGGGATCAGGATCCGTAAAGATATTTTCACCGACGTGCAATCCCGGATCGCTACGAATCAGATCTATAAAGTCTCGCGTCTTGTAAGCAAACTCACGGGTTTTGTAGTGGCTCCGAACAAAGCCATTGTCGGAGGCAATGCGTTCAGGCATGAATCAGGGATCCATCAGGACGGAATCATAAAAGAGCGCACGACATATGAGATAATAGACCCAAAGGATGTGGGTTTTACAGGAGAGGGGTTTGTGCTTGGAAAACATTCCGGAAGGCATGCGTTCAAGCAAAGGCTTGAGTCTTTGGGTTTTAAGCTCGACGAGCCAAAGATCGAAAAGGCGTTTTGGCGTTTTAAGGAGCTGGCGGATAAAAAGAAAGACATTTTCGACGACGATCTAAGGACCATAATCGAAGATGAGATCAAAGTGGTAAAGCCCGAATGGCAGCTTGAAAGCTTCGAGGTCAATTCCGGGACAAAGATAATCCCAAGCGCTACGGTAAGGCTTAAGCATAAAGGTAAAATAATAGCGGGTACTTCTGTGGGAGACGGGCCTGTTGATGCCTGTTTTAAAGCCATTGATAAAGTCACAGGGATCAGGGGCGAACTGCAGGATTACCGCATAGAGGCTGTGACAAAAGGGAAAGACGCTCTCGGAGAAGTGAGCTTAAAGCTTAAAGCAAAGGGAAAAGTCGTTACAAGCCGCGGCTCAAGCACTGATATCATCGAGTCTTCTGTGAGGGCATATCTTAACGCGCTGAATAAGATAGAGACATTATAAGGATCGAATTATGGCAAAAAAAACAAGTTCGGATATATACGGTGTTTTAGGTTTTCCTGCGAAGCACAGTCTTTCTCCGGTGATGCACAACGCTGCGTTTAAAGAACTAAAAATCAACGCCAAATACAGGATCTTTGAAGTCCCGCCGCAGGAACTGGAGGGTTTTTTGAAGGACCTGTCAAAAAATAATATTGCAGGCATCAATGTCACCATCCCTTACAAGGAAAGGGTCATACCTTATTTGCAGAAAACCTCTGTTGAAGCCGATCTTATAGGCGCAGTCAATACGATAAAAGTCTCGCAGGACGGCCTTGAAGGATTTAATACCGACGGCGAAGGTTTTTTAAGGCATATCTCCGAAGTCTTTGATTTTGACCCCAGGGATAAAAAAATAGCCATTCTGGGTGCCGGAGGCGCAAGCAAGGCTGTTTGCGTATACCTTGCAAAGAACGGGCCTAAACGGATTTCTGTCTATGACGTAAACCATGAGAAGGTAAGGGGTCTTATAGCACACCTTGTTCATTGTTGCAAAGGCCCGGAATTCATCGAAGCCGGTTCGATCGAAGAGCTGCTGATCCAGGAAGCAGATCTTTTGGTGAATGCGACTCCCATAGGGATGAAGGAATCGGATCCCAGCCTGGTAGACGAAAAATTCCTGCACCAGGGGCTTTTTGTTTACGATCTTATCTATCATCACCCGCAGACAGCCCTTCTAAATTCAGCCAAGAAAAAAGGCTGCCTTACCTCAAACGGGCTCGGAATGCTCCTTTATCAGGGTATGCTTTCTTTCAGGATCTGGACCGGCAAGAACGCTCCCAAGGAAGTAATGGAAGAAGCCCTTCTTTTAACCCTGAAAAAATCACACCAGGTCTAAAATCCATCTTCACGCCTGGTCTGGATGCAAACGGACACCTGTCCCCTGAAGGCGCAGCAGGATATTCTATGAAAAAAAACTCCGTTTTTACCCTCTTAATCCTCTCAGCCGCAGTTTCAGTCATATTTTTAAAGGCCGCATCTTTTGCCCAGGCTCAGAAGGCCCCGGTAAAACCGCAACAAAAAGCTACCTGGGACGAAAAGGCAATAGGTTCTACTTTTAAGACTTTAGGCAAGGCTTTAATATCTGCGACAGACCTGGAAAAATTAAAACAGGAAAACATCAAAAAAATAAAAGCAATGGATGACGAGAGGTTCAGGAACCGCTATTCGGATTATTTTAACATCATTAAGCAGGCGCCTCTGTTACAATCAAAATACAAGCTTTCCCCGAATATGACCAAACACCAGGCAATGGAAAAATTAAAGACCCTGAATAAAAAAGAATTCTGCGGCATAGTGGATTCGATCCCGGATGCCGTGATCGCCATGGAATTTAAAAAATATGTCGAAAAACATAAGGCAAAAATAGAAAATATAGATTTTTCCCAAAAAGTAAATTTTGTCTGGAACAGCATAAGAGATAAAGTGACAGGAAATCGAACAAATCTCTTGAGCCCGCCCTAAATCCGTGCTAAAATCCTAAAAATTATTACAGAGGGATACAATGTTGCCTGAAAAAATCTTCTTTTTCTTTTTCGGATCGATAGTGGGAAGTTTTTTAAACGTCTGCATACACAGGCTGCCCCTGGGAGAGTCCATTATAAGTCCGGGTTCGCACTGTCCCAAATGCAATAAGCCCATTCCCTGGTATTACAATATACCCCTCATAAGTTATATCGCACTTTTAGGCAGGTGCCGTTTCTGCAGGGAGAAAATAACATTCAGGTATTTTGCCGTAGAACTTCTGACCGCTCTTGCTTTTTTGACGTTTTTTATCAAGTTGGGTTTTATTTTTGATCTCCTGGTCTACATTGTTTTTACCTGCGGCTTGATAGTGGCCACCTTTGTCGACATCCAGCACCGGATCATCCCCGATGAGATCTCGATAGGCGGCATAGTCGCGGGTTTGTTTTTTAGCGTCATTAAAGGGATTTTTCTGACGTCAAGACCTGGCCAGCTGGCGCCTATAATCAATTCTTTTCTGGGCATCATCATCGGCGGAGGCGTCATATTTTTGACGGGTTTTCTATTCGACCTTATATATTTTAAACTCCTTAAAAAACCTGCGATTCAGGGCGAGACCGAATCAATGGGCGGAGGCGACGTCAAGCTCCTGGCGATGATAGGCGCTTTTTTGGGCTGGCAAACCGCCCTGATAGTCTTTTTCTTGGCGCCTTTTTTCGGCGCGGCAGTAGGTCTTGTCAATATGCTGGTAAAAAAAGACCATGTCATCCCTTACGGCCCTTTCTTATCCCTGGCCGCAATAATCTGCATTTTCTGGTCGGATAAAATATTGCAGATTGTTTTCCTTCGATAGCAGTTTTTTCCAGATGAACATCAAGCTCACGCATAAACTATGCCGGTATTAAACGGACTTGAGTTCTATATCTCTAAAAGGGTCGGCAGGGCTATTACAGACTACGGCATGATAGCCGACGGCGATAGAATAGCTGTTGCAGTTTCAGGAGGCAAGGACAGCCTTACGCTTCTGAGGATCCTGGTTGACAGGCAAAAATTCGTGCCCATAAAATACGACCTTATGGCTTTGCATATAGACATGGGATTCCCCCGTTCCTATGCTGCCGCCCTTGTCAGATATTTCAGGAAACTGGGAGTTAAATACCATATTGAAAAATCGGATGATTTGAAAAACACAAAGAAAAAGGATATGAACTGTTTCTGGTGCTCCTGGAACAGGAGAAAAGCGCTTTTTAAGACTGCAGACAGGATGGGCTTTAAAAAAGTCGCTCTCGGACACCACAAGGACGATATAGTAGAGACTATACTGCTGAATCTGTTTTTTCAGGGAGAGATCTCTGCCATTAACCCGAAACAGGATCTGTTCGGAGGAAAAATAGTGCTCCTCAGGCCTCTTGCATACGTGGAAGAAGGGATGATAAAAAAATTCGCCGTTCAGGAAAAACTGCCTTTGGATAAATGTATCTGCCCCAATTCGGTAGCATCTCAGCGTACCAAGATCTCAAAGATCATAAAAGATCTGGAAAAGACCTGCCCCGAAATAAAGACCAATATATTTAAAAGCGTAAAGCGCATAAAACAGGATTATCTGCTTTAATAAGGCTGATTTAAGTGCTATAATATCGAAAAGGGTAGAAAAAATGGTCTGGATCTCAGCTTTATTATTCCTTGTATTATCCATAATCGCCATCGCCCTCGTTTTAAAAATCTCTTCTCAGGTAAACGACCGCCTTAACTCGATCAGCCTGACCCTTTCGAACACCACTAATTCCATCAGCCAGAACCTGGGCAATGCGGCGAATATCTTCGGCTCGGTCAAAGAATCGCTCGGCAGGCTGGAAGGCAGCAACCAGCAGTTGCTGGCGATAAGCAAGGATATTGCAAGCCTTCAGGACATACTGCGCGCGCCTAAACTCAGGGGCCAGATCGGAGAGACGCTTCTTGAGAACCTGCTGGCTCAGGTTTTGCCGCAGCGTAATTTTATCATGCAGCATCAGTTTAAGACCCAGGATACGGTGGATGCGGTGATAAAAATAGGCGAAAGGATTGTGTCCGTGGATGCAAAATTCAGCCTTGAGAATTTCCAGAAGATGGCTGCGGCGGAAGACGAAGCCGCAAAGTCGGCGTTCGGAAAGAAGTTCGTCCAGGACATAAAAAACCGCATAGACGAGATCGCGACAAAATACATACTGCCTCAGGAGAACACCTATGATTTTGCCCTTATGTACGTTCCTGCTGAAAACGTATATTATGAGGTGATAATCAAGGAGGAGCTTTTTTCTTATTCCATCTCAAGGCGCGTCATCCCTGTTTCCCCAAATACGATGTACGCTTATCTGCAGGTGATATGTTTGGGGCTAAAGGGATTGAAGATCGAAGAGAATGCAAAAGAGATATTAAAACACTTGAATATGCTTTCGACAGAGATAAACAAGTTTAAAGAAGATTTTGACCTGCTCGGCAAACACCTCTTAAACGCAAATCAGAAATACTCGGACAGCTCAAAGAGGCTTGAACGTTTTTCCGATAAGCTGGTCACGATCCAGGACACCAAGAAACTGGAATCATCCTAAAAAAGGGGGAAGCCATGATCTTAAGGACAAGGAGCCATCCGGGCACAGCCGCAGTATTGTCTTTTGTGTTCAACGGTTTAGGCCAGATATACAACGGCCAGATCGCAAAAGGCCTGCTTATAGTATCCCTTTCATCTTTTAGCCTGCTCATTTTTATAATAGGAAGCATTTTTATCGGTCTTTGGGCTTTTAATAAGATCGTATTCCAGTCGCAGTTTATCTGGGGGGTGATGTTATTTGCGGAAGGAATGGTCTTTATTTGTCTTTTGGGGATTTACAGCATCCTCGACGCATATAAAACTGCCTGCAAGAAATGAACTTTAACGTAAGAGTTGTCCCCGGAGCAAGCAGGACAGAAGTAAAAAACGAAAACGGGATATTAAAGGTGCGCCTTACAAAACCCGCCTGCGGCGGCCTTGCCAATTCCCAGTTGACAGAAGTCCTGGCAGATCATTTCAATGTCAAAAAATACCAGGTAAAAATACTCAAAGGCCTTGCTTCCAGAAATAAACTCATAGAAATAGACGATGTCCGCACAGCTTCTTCAAAAAAATAAAAACCAGCTGACTTTTGCCACCAGCAGCCGTTTCTACGGCAGCATGTCTTTGAATTGCGCCGACGCCTCAGGTTCGCTTGCTAATCGTAAAGCCTTTTTGAACGAACAGAATATCGACCATTTGGATCTTGTCTGCGCAAAACAGGTGCACGGTTCCAGGGTCAGGCTAATCGAAAAAAATGATTGCGGCAGAGGCGCGCTTTCCCAGGATAGCGCGATAGACGGGATTGACGCCCTGGTCACAGCCTATAAAAACATCCCTATTGCGGTCTTTACTGCAGATTGTCTTTCCGTTTTTATTTACGACAGCCGGAATCAGGCAATAGGCCTGGCGCATGCCGGATGGCGGGGCACAAGGGAAAATATAGTTTCAAAGACAATAAATGTGATGGCCAAAGAGTTTAACTCTAGGCCAGCTGATATGATCGTAAGCTTTGGCCCTTCCATCAGAGACTGTTGCTATGAGGTGGGAGAGGATTTCTGCGAACAATTCTCAGGTGATGTAAAAGAACGCGACAAAAAGTTTTATCTGGATCTGGCCGGGGCAAATAAAAGGCAGCTGGCCGATTGCGGGATTTTAGAAAGGAATATCTTTGATCCCGGGATATGCACCTGCTGCAAAGCAGGAGATTTTTTTTCTTTTCGCAGAGAAGGCGCTATGGCAGGCAGGCAGATGTCTGTCATGATGCTTGTATGATACCTTTAAGCGACGAAAATCCTCACGCTGCTCCCGATCTTTTATTACTGGCGCATTGTCAAAATCAATGAAAAGTGGTTTTTGCTCATCTGGATACTCTTTCAGATATTAAGCGGCGCAGTTTATTTTAACTTTAATACAAGCGTTCATCCAGGAGGAAAAGATTTGGCGGTTAAAATGTCTAATAAACGGGGTTTGTTCGACAAAAGATTCTGTGATTTTGTCAGAAAAAATTTTAAGGAAGGCGCAGTTGTCTGTCTTACAGGCGCGGGTATTTCTAATGAATCCAGCATCCCCACTTTTCGCGGCAAAGGAGGCTTATGGGAAAAATACGATCCCGGGATGTATGCTTCCATGGACGGCCTGGTATCGGTCTTCAGAAAGAACCCCAAAGACCTGGTGGATTTTGTCTCGGATTTCTACGGCGTGCTCCTTAAAGCCAAGGCCAACCCCGCTCACATAAGCCTTGCTGCCCTGGAAAAAGTGGGTATAGTAAAAGCTATCATCACGCAGAACATCGATAGCCTTCATCAGAGGGCAGGGAGCCGTTCTGTAGTCGAGCTGCACGGCAATTCTTTCAGGATACGTTGCTCTGACTGCGGCAGCAAGCTGTCTTTAGAAATTAACAGGGCGAAGGAGATGGTAAGCCTCTTTGAGAAAAACAGCGGCTCAAGGATAAAGTTATTGAAAATTATGAGCCGTTATTGCCCTCGCTGCAGCAAATGCGGCGGCCGTTACAGGACAGACATCGTTTTGTTCGGAGAGCAGCTGCCTGCTGAAGAGCTGAAGCTTGCGTATAAACTTTTAAGCGGCTGCAAATGCCTTTTAGTCATAGGAAGTTCTCTTGTGGTATATCCTGCGGCATCCCTGCCTTTGTACGCTAAGGAAAGGGGCGCGAAATTGATCGAGATCAACAGCGAGCCTTCTGCGTTATCGGATATATTTGATTATAAGATAATGGGCAAGGCAGGAGACATACTTCCGGAGATCGCAAGATTATTAATATGACGTTGAAGGCGTTTAATATCTCGGGCGAAGAAAGTGATTTCTCAGGACAATTAAGGAGGATACTATGGTCAAAATTATCGTGATTTACTATTCCCGCAGCGGCAATACAAGAAAAATGGCCGAGGCAATAGGAGAGGGCATAAAAAAAGAAAAGGTCGAAGCGGATGTAAAAGACGTTAAAGACGTGGACTTAGATGGATTGCCGGGTTACGACGCTATAATAATGGGGTCTCCGACTTATTACGGCAGTATGGCTGCCGAGATAAAAAAACTTCTTGATACTTCAGTGAAATTCCACGGCAAGCTCGAAGGCAAAATAGGCGCTGCTTTTTCGTCGAGCGCGAATATCGCCGGCGGCAACGAGACAACGGTCTTAGACATCTTGAACGCGATGCTTATTCATGGTATGATAATCCAGGGTGACTGCCAGGGAGACCATTACGGCCCCGTGGCAATAGGGCCTCCTGACTCAAGGGCCCGGAATGAATGCGTAAGGCTGGGCAGCAGGACAGCCAGATTAGTGAAAAAGATTGCCGGAGAATGATGTTTATAATCATTTTCATAACAGCCGCCGATAAAAAAGAAGCCAGCAAAATAGCCGAAGGTTTGATAAAAAAGAGGCTCGCCGCCTGCGTCAATATAGCAGGCAATATAAAATCCTTATTCCGGTGGAAGGGCAAGATCGATAAGGCGCAGGAAGTGCTCCTTATGGTAAAGTCGAAAAAAACAAATTTCAAAAAAATCTGCCGGTTTGTAAAATCCGTCCATAGCTATCAGGTGCCTGAGATCATCGCAATACCTGTTATCGCCGGAGACAAACCTTACCTGGAGTGGATAAATGCATCTGTCAGGTAGCGCGTTAGATTATGTTGTCGTATTCTTGGGAGGGATCGCTTTAAGTTTTACCCCCTGCGTTTACCCCCTTATTCCTATTACCGTAGGTTATATCGGCATAAATTCAGGCCATTCCAGGTTTAGAGGGTTGTTTTTGAGCCTTGTATATGTGATCGGGCTTGCGATTACTTATGCGGCGCTTGGCATAATTGCGGTATTGACGGGAAAGATGTTCGGAAGCATAAATTCCCATCCCGCGGTGCTTATTGCAGCGGGCATAATCTTTATCCTTTTCGGGCTCTCCATGCTTAAGGTCTTTGTCTTTTATCTTCCCACCATAGTTAAAATGTCCCGTTTTAAAATAAAAGGATATTTCTCGGTCTTCTTTTTAGGGCTGGTTTCGGGCCTGATAGTTTCTCCGTGCGTCTTGCCTGCGCTTGGGTCGATACTGGTCTATCTGGGGACTACGAAGAATATTGTTTACGGCGGGACGCTTTTATTTGTTTTTGCGTTCGGAATGGGGCTCACGTTGATCCTGGCAGGGACTTTTAGCGCCATACTTTTAAATTTCCCCAAGTCCGGGAAATGGATGCTGTATGTGGAGAAGATATGCGCTTTCGTGTTGATAGGATTCGGGGCCTATTTTATTATTGCGGGAATAAGGAGAATATGAGATGAAAAATATATTCGTGGCTGCTGCCTGCCTTGTCTGCGCGTCGCTTTTGTTTAATCATAACGCCAGAGCAGAGGTCGAATTGACAGCTCCTGATTTCAGCCTCCAGGACCTGAATAAAAACAACGTTGAATTAAAGGATTTTAAGAATAAAAAACCGGTTCTTTTGTTTTTCTGGACGACGTGGTGCCCTTTCTGCCTTAAGGAGCTCAAAGCGCTCAATAACAGCCTGTTCGATCTCTCAAAAAAAGGGGTTGAACTGCTGGCAATAAATACCAGCGAAAGGGAGAATAACGCAAAAAGAGTGGCAAAGAACTATAACCTCGTTTTCAGGGTTTTTCTGGATGAGGACGGAAGCGTTGCAGACGCCTTTGGCGTTTACGGGGTCCCGACTTTTGTATTAATAGATAAAAACGGCTTTATTGTTTTTTCCGATAACTCCTTTCCCCGCAAAGAAATTGAGATGTTATGCTCGCAAAAGTAATTGAAAAAAGTCCGAGCCTTCTGGTCGACCTTTACGAACTGACGATGGCGCAGTGTTACTTCTGTTATAAAAAAGATACGCATGCCACATTCGAGCTGTTTGTCAGGGAATTGCCGAAGAACCGGTCGTACCTTATAGCTGCCGGCTTAGAGGATATACTTGAGTACATAAAAAACTTTAAGTTTTGCAGAGAAGACATCGCTTATTTGAAGAGCATAAGGCTTTTTTCCTCTGATTTTCTAAGATATCTTTCGGCCTTGAGGTTTAAAGGCGATATCTGGGCAATGCCCGAGGGTACTATATTTTTTCCCAATGAGCCCGTGATCAGGGTCACAGCGCCTATAATCGAGGCTCAGCTGATAGAGGGCTTTCTTTTAAACACTATAAATCTTCAGTCTATGATAGCAAGCAAGGCAAGCCGCGTTGTTAACGCCGCAAAAGGGCGGCCGGTTTTTGATTTTTCTCTCAGGCGCACGCACGGCAAGGATGCAAGCATAAAAGTAGCCCGCTCTTCATACATAGCAGGTTTTAGCGGCACGTCGAATGTCCTGGCCGCGAAGCTCTATAATATCCTGCCTTCGGGAACAATGGCGCATTCGTTTGTGATGTCTTTTGAAAACGAGCGCAAAAGTTTTATAGCATACAGCAGGACTTTTCCGGACAGGACGATCCTTCTGGTAGATACCTACGACACAATAAAAGGCATAAAAAACGCGATAAGCGCAGGCCTTGACCTTAAAAAGGCCGGCCACCAACTCCTCGGGATACGGCTTGACAGCGGAGACATCCTTTCTCTGTCTAAAGCCGCCAGGAAGATGCTGGATAAGGCTGGCCTTGAGTCAGTAAAGATATTCGCAAGCGGCAATCTGGACGAATATAAGATCAAGAGCCTTATTGATAAGGGCTGCTGCTGCGACAGTTTCGGGGTGGGCACGCACATGGGAGTGAGTATCGACGCGCCTGCTTTGGACGTGATCTATAAAATAAGCGAAGTAAGCGACGACAGCAGGAATTTTCTGCCTACGATGAAATTGAGCAAAGGCAAAGTCACCTTCCCCGGGAGAAAACAGGTGTACAGGTTTGCCGACAAAAGAGGCTTTTTCGCGCGCGACTGCCTTGCCCTTGAAAATGAAAAGATAAACGCAAAGCCGCTTCTTGTAAAAGTCCTGGATAGGGGAAGGCTTGTATATAGGATCCCTTCATTGGAGAAGATCAGGCGGGGTGTCTGGCAGCAATTGAAAAAGTTTCCCCGGCCCATAAAAGAGGTCTATTCCGGGTATAGATATCCGGTCGCAGCCAGCAATAAACTAAAAATGCTCACTTCGGATTTAAGCCGCAAGCTGACAAAAAGGCAGTGAGATGGAAAAGATAATATTTTTCGACGAAGACACGCAGTTCGATTTTATGATGCCCGGCGGAAGGCTTTACGTTAACGGCGCAAAGGCAATAATACCAAAAATCAGGAAGCTTACTGTTTTGGCGGATAGGTGCGGCATCCCGATAATATCTTCTATGGATGCCCATGTTAAAAACGACCCTGAATTTAAAATGTTCCCTGCGCATTGCGTGATAAAGACAAAGGGCGCAGCTAAGATAAAAGAGTCCGTCGCGGCAAAGACAAAGCAGTTTTTTATCCCAAAAAGGACATTGGACGCTTTTTCAAATCCAAGGACCAGAAAGATCCTCAAAAAATTTGACGCGGCTTTCGTTTACGGAGTTGCTCTGGATTATTGCGTAAAGGCAGCGTGCCTGGGGCTTGTCAAGATGGGGATAAAGACATATCTCGTAATAGACGCTACAAAAGCAATATCGAATGACTCAGGCTCTAAGGCCAAAGCGCTTTTAAAAGGCAAAGGGGTAATATTTATCAAAACAGATACCCTTATCAGGAGACTGTCAAAATGCAAGAGAGAATAAAAGATCTGATCTATAACTGGGAGAGAAGAAATATTACCGGCTACTACTTTGAGAAAAGAAACGAAGTCCACGATATGATTCTTAAACTCATACCAAAGTCGGCAACAGTAGGATTCAGCGGTTCGCAGACTTTGGAACAATTGGAGGTCATCGAAATGCTGGAATCGCGCGGCAACAGGGTCTTTAACCAGTATAAATCAGACCTGAGCGCGCAAGAGAGCCTGGAGGTGAGGGCGCAGGGTGCGGCTGCCGATTACTACCTTGCCAGCGCCAATGCGATCGCAGAGACCGGAGAACTGGTCTTTTTCAGCGCCTACGGCCAAAGGATCGCGGGCATTGCGTCCGCGAAAAACGTGATCATCATCGCAGGTATCAATAAGATCACGGAAAATCTTTCTGCGGCTTTCAGAAGGGCGAGGGAATACGCTACCCCGCTTAATTGCAAACGCCTTAACTGGGACACGCCCTGCCTGAAAGACGGCATCTGCCGCAACGGCTTATGTCTTTTGCCGGAATACAAAAGGATGTGCTCTCAAATTTTGATCATAGAAAATGAGGTTTTACCCGAACGGTTAAATGTGATCATAGTAGACGAGGAACTGGGCTTTTAATCAAGATCGGGTTTGCGGGGCAATAGAATACCCGATCTCGGTAATGAGAGGATTCTTTGAACAGAGCGATCAAACGCTCTCAAGAAATAGCAGCTCAAAAGATGAGGGATGCCGCGGGAATAAATCTGCCGGGCATGTAATTATTTAAGCCGTGACAAAAAAGAGGTAAAACCCGAAGATGAAGAAGAAAAAAGACTTTTATGAGATAGTAGATTCTATCTGCCTGAAGGACTCCAGGTATAAGCCCGACAGTTACGAGTTTGTGATGCAGGCTTTAAGTTTCACCCAGAAGAAGATTAATAGAGACGGGCATATCACGGGCAAAGAGCTTTTGGAAGGGATACGCGAATTGGCGCTTGAGCAGTTCGGCCCCATGGCAAAGACAGTGATAACTCACTGGGGCATATCAAAGACCGAAGACTTCGGAAACATAGTTTTTAATATGATCGAGAAAAGCCTGCTCTCAAAGACCGAAGCGGATTCCATAGGCGATTTTAACGCGGTATTTGATTTTGAGACCGCGTTTCGCCACATTGTCAAGGACATCGCAATTTAAAGGTAAAGCATGGCAAGCGTAAAAGGATTAGCTACAGGTGTCGGGAGCCTTCCTCATAAAGACGCAAGTCTCGCGCTAGATCTTATTTTTAAATACCTTCCTGAAGCGCCTTTCTGGCCTCAGTTGCCCAAGCGCGATATAAGGGAGTCTATGGTCGCGCAGTTCTCGGAGCATCTTCCCTGCCTTAAAGTCACAGACGAAGGACTGTTGTTCGATGAGAAGTCTATAGACACGGAACTTGAGAAGTTCTACGAAAGGGTCATAGCTCAGGACGATGATTATTTTAATATCAGCAGCGCTTTTTCGAACGGCTTTCACGGTTTTTATGAAAGGTTAAAGAAAGAAAATACTGCTGAAATACAGATGCTGAAATGCCAGATCACAGGCCCGTTTACTTTTTCCGCCGGCATAAACAATTCTAAGGGGCTTGCCATCTTGCACGACGAGGTCTTTATGCAGGCCATGGTAAAGGGGCTTGCGATGAAAGCCCTCTGGCAGATTAATATTTTGAAAGAGTTCAATAAAAAAATATTGATGTTCGTGGACGAGCCTTATCTGGGCTGTTTCGGCTCGGCTTATACTGCGGTAAACAAAGAACAAGTTATCAGGACGCTTGAGGAATTGTGTTCTTCTTTGAAGTCCGGTGGAATATTGACCGGAGTGCACTGCTGCGCAAACACGGACTGGTCGATCTTTACGCAGGTGAGCTCCCTGGATATCATAAGTTTTGATGCGTTCGGTTTTTTAGACAGGTTGATCCTGTATGCGCAAGACCTTGCGGGTTTCTTTAAAAGAGGAGGGATCCTATGCTGGGGCATAGTGCCTACGCAGGAATTCGACAGCCGGGTCAGCAGGGATTCGCTTATTGACAGGATCCAAAAAGGGGTGCAAACGTTGATAAAGAAAGGTCTGGATAAGGATTTGATATGGGATAACCTGATGCTTTCGCCCAGTTGCGGGCTCGGTACTCTTGATACAGCCAAGTCCGAGAAAATTTTCAGCCTGCTTCAAGAAATATCCGCTTACATGAGAAAAGCCTAAAAATACTTCTAATAAACTGTTTGACAAAGACCGGCAAAAGTAATAACATGTATTCTGTTTTTTTACCAGATAAGGAGCTAATCACATGAAAGAAATACGTATTCATGCCCGGGCAGGCCAGGGCGCTATTACCACGGCTTCGCTTCTTGGATATGCCTATTTTTTAAAGGGCAGTTACCCCTATGCATTTCCTCATTTCGGAGCTGCAAGGATGGGCGCGCCCATGAACGCCTTTGTCAGGGTAGATTCTAAACCTGTCAGGCTGCGCAGCCAGATATATGAGCCGGATTACGTCATTATAGTCGACGCGACTCTCATGAGGGGTTTTAACTGTTTCTCCGGGCTTAAAGAGAACGGGATCGCCATAATCAACGAAAGGGAAGGAATGGAAGTGCCCAAGCTTAAGGCAAAACAGAAGGCTTTTGTGGTACCTGCAAACGATATCGCATTAAAGACAATCGGCAGGCCGCTCGGCAATACCGCATTGCTGGGAGCTTTTTCTGCTGCTACAGGAGAGCTTGAGATCGAGGATATCCTGGAAGCGGTTAAAAAAAGATTCAGCGGCAATGCAGGCGAAGCAAACTGCCAGGCAGTAAAACAGGGATATGATTTTATAAAGGATCTTTTAAAAAAATAAACTTAAGGAGTCAAAATGTTCGGCCCATTAATCTCAAAAGCAGGTTCAAGCAGGAAAAACAAGACGGGTTCCTGGCGCGTAGAGAATAAGCCCGGGTTCCTGAACAAAAATTGCGTAGGCTGCAATTTGTGCGTCCTGGTCTGCCCTGAAGCCTGCATCGAAGGAACGGGGAAAAACAATTTTAAGGCTGACCTGGATTTTTGCAAAGGCTGCGGACTTTGCGCAGCAGTATGCCCTAAAAAAGACATCGAGATGATAAAAGAGGAGATTTCTTAAATAAAGCATATTATAGAAAAGAGGCCAAAAAGATGAAAGAGTTTTTAGAAGGTTCGATGGCAGTTGCCAAAGCAGTCAAACTGTGCAAGCCCGGGGTTATCTCGGCATATCCCATAACTCCTCAGACGCATATTGTAGAAGAGCTGGCTCAGATGGTCGCAGACGGAGAGCTGGATTCCCAGTTTGTCAACGTGGAATCCGAGCATTCTGCTGCATCGGTCGTTTTGGGAAGTGTGGCCACAGGTGTTCGTTCCTACACAGCGACAAGTTCGCAGGGTCTTTTTTTGATGGCTGAGGTCATATTTAATATCGCGGGCATGCGTCTTCCGCTCGTATTGACGGATGCAAACCGAGCAATATCAGCACCCATAAACATCTGGAACGACCACCAGGACACGATCTCTTTGCGCGATGCCGGCTGGGTGCAACTTTATGTCGAGGACAACCAGGAGACAGTGGATTTTCATATCATGGCTTATAAATTGGCCGAGGATAAATCCATAATGCTTCCGGTGATGGTCTGTATGGACGGTTTTATACTTACACACGGCATCGAAACAGTGGATATTCCCACGCAGGAACAAGTGGATAAATTTTTACCAGCCTATAATCCTTTATATAAGCTTGACATTGAAAATCCCATGACCCTGGGCCCTCTGGCAGACCCGGATTATTATATGGAAACAAGGTATGCCATTCAGGAAACTCACAAAAAGATATTAAAGCTGATCCCCAAAATAACCCAGGAATTTTCAAAGGCTTTTGGCAGGGACCATAACGGCCTTGTCGAAGAATATCAGACAAAAGACGCGGAAAGGGTCATAGTGGCAATGGGCTCTGTGTGCGGCACGATCAAGGACGTAGTGGATGAATTGAGGAAAAAAGGCAAAAAAGTAGGCATGTTAAAAGTCACCTGCTTCAGGCCTTTTCCGGCGGATGAGATCTGCAACGCTTTAAAGAGCGTCCCTAAGGTAGGGGTATTGGACAGGTCTTTATCATTAGGCTCTTTTGCCCCGCTTGCGGCAGAGATAAAGGCAGCATTTTTCGGGAAAAAGAAAAAACCGCAGGTGATATCAAGCTTTATAGCAGGCCTGGGAGGAAGGGATATAACGCGCGATTCGATAAAGGAAATTTTCAGGGCGTTGACGCAAAAAGAAAAAGCCTGCGAATTTATAGATTTAAAACCAGAGCTTTTAAAGGAGAATTATGAGTAAACATCTTTTTAGTCCGGGTCATACTGCATGTGCGGGTTGCGGCCAGTCGCTGGCAGTAAGGTTAGTGATGGATGCCGCAGGCCCCAATACGATTGTGGCCAATAATACAGGCTGTCTTGAGGTTTTCTCCACGAAATACCCGGAATCTGCATGGGAGATACCTTTTATTCACTCGCTTTTTGAGAACGCAGCTGCGGTTGCCTCGGGCGTTGAAGCCGCCCTTATATATCTGGGTAAAAAGGACGCGATCAATGTGATCGCCGAAGGTGGGGACGGCGGAACCGCTGATATAGGATTTCAGGCGCTTTCAGGCATGCTTGAAAGAGGGCACGATATCCTTTATGTCTGCTATGATAATGAGGCTTATATGAACACGGGGATACAGAGGAGCGGCCTTACGCCGTTTTCTGCCAGTACCACTACAAGCCCAGCCGGAAAGTCTTCGATGGGAAACATCCGCTATAAAAAACCCATGCCTGAGATCTGCCTTGCGCACGGGATCCCTTATGTGGCAACTGCCAGCCCCAGCTTTGCGCAGGACCTGCAGAGGAAAGTAAAAAAAGCTCTTTCCATTAAGGGCCCTAAATATATCCAGATACACAGCCCTTGCCCTTTGGGCTGGCGCCATGAGACCACGGCGATGCTGGATATCGGAAAGCTCGCAGTAGATACAGGATTATTCCCTCTTATAGAATACGAAAACGGCAAACTCGCAGGCGTGCGAAAGATCACCCCAAAACCCGTTGAGGAATATTTGAAGGCGCAGGGCAGGTTTAAACATTTGTTGAACAATCCCGAACAGATAAAGAAGATCCAGGAAATAGCCGACGCAAACATCGCAAAGTACGGCTTAAAAACAGAACCCCAGCCGCAGGAGCAGCAGGCTGTTTAGGTAATATAAAGGAAGATCCAGGAGGATAAGAAAATGGTAAAGATCACAATCGATGTGTCCACATGCGTGGGTTGCGGTTTATGTGAACAGAATTGTCCTGAGGTCTTTAAGATCGAAGGCGACGGGATCGCGCATGTAAAGGTCGCTGTCTGCGAAAAACATAATTTAAAGGAAGTTGCGGAGCAGTGTCCTGTAAGCTCTATCAAGGTAAGCTAAAAAATCTCAGGCTTTCGGATGCGGAAACAGCTTTAGACTTAAATAATAACGGCGGATCGATCATCCGCCGTTATTATTTCTGATTTCAAAAGCTGTTTTGCTTTATGGGATTTAGCGCTGGGATTTTTGGATAAGCTCCTGAAGGTATTTGCTGAAAAACTCGCTTTTTTTCTGTTCAAGGATCTTCCTGCCGAAATCCTCTTTTTCTTTTGCGAATTTTTCTTCATCTATGAGTTTTTTCTCTTTGAGCCTGATGATGTAAAATCCCGAAGGCATTTCTATAACAGGGCTTATTTCTCCGTCTTTGAGATTATTGCCTGCCGTAAAAAGATTGTCTGAGGCCCCGATGCCTTCCACATAGCTGCCAAAACCGAACATATCCGTTTGCCCGTATTTTACTCCTTTTTCCTGGGCTATCTTTTCAAAATCTATGGCCTTGGAGTCTTGCGCGGATCGTTCCTGGATCAATTTCCGGCATTCCTCTATTTTTTCCTTGGCCTTTGCGCGGGAGGCGTCTTTTATGAACTTTTCTCTGATTTTGTCTTTTGCTTCTTCAAATTGCGGGATATGAGGGTCTCTTGTGTCCTTTAAATTCAGGACATAGATGACCTTTTCAGTCTCCAGAACAGGCAGGTATGCGCCTTTTTCGGTCTGCCCAAGCAAATTTGAAGTTTTCTGATCCCATCCTATGACAGGGATAGGGTCTTGCTGGCTGAACCACCCTGTTTCCTGGATCGTGATATTGGCGATCTGAGCTAAATTTTGGAGCGGCTCTTTCTTTCCCAGTAGCTCATCCAGGTTTTTTATCTGGTCTTTTGAGGTCAGAGCCAGAAAGGAAAGATTGTATGTCGTGGCAAGCTTGAAATCAAGCGAGTTTTTAGAGAAGTAATCCTTTAATTCTTCTTCCTGCGGGCCGATGTCCTTTTCAAAAGCCAAGGAAAGGCTCTCAAGATACGTTACGCTTATCTGTTCGTTTTCTTTTTTATACGCGTTTCTGACTTCTTCATCGCTCGTTTTGACGTCTTTGGTCGCCTCATAGGAAAGTTTTTTTATGATAAGGTTCTGGCGGACGAATTCCTCAAAAGCCCTGGCTTGCATGTGCAGGCCGTATTTTATGGATTGTTCGTAAAGGATTTTATCGAACCTGCCTTTTGAAAAAAATGTGGGGTCTTTTTGGATGTAATCGATGAGTTCGGCATCTTGGACTTTCAGCTTTCTTTTTTTAGCCTCCTCAAGTAAAAAAAGCCTCTGCCAGGCCAGGCTGTTTAAATTAAAAAATTTCTGTAATTGGGAAAACGACTCGCCGAATTGCATCCTTAGTTGAAGTTCAACCGAGCGCATTGCGTCTGTAAATTCCTCCTGGGATATCTTCCTGCCCATGATTTTTACGAAAGACTTGTCCTGTTTGCCGCCGCGTATGGAACTGCTGGCTCCCCAGACGATGAATCCGGGCAGAATAAAAAGTATAAGGACTATCCATATTTTCTTTTGGACTTTTTTGTTTTGCAGTTTTCTCAGCATATAAGGCTCCCTTAGCTGACAATCCCGGAATGGATAAGCTCTACAATCCCGGAATGTAATATGTGATTTAAGGTTATTGGAATATTATATCCGAATTTAAAGATATTACAATTTATTTCATAAATCCAGACCTTTAATTTTTCCTTTACAAAAGATCGACGAACCTGTATAATTAATGTTCTGGCAGTGGATTTTAAGTGATTTTGTTTTGTCCGCCGTTTAATGGAGAGGATAAGTTAAAATGAAAAAAAGGGTTTTAAGGCTCGGCCTTCCCAAGGGAAGCCTTCAGGAAGCCACTTTTAAGATGTTCAAAAAAGCGGGTTTTAACGTCTCTGTCTCTTCGGAAAGGTCGTATTTTCCTTCGATAGACGATACGGATATCGAACCTATTTTACTCCGGGCCCAGGAGATGTCTAAATACGTCCAGGACGGAGCGCTTGACTGCGGCATAACCGGGAATGACTGGATAATTGAAAACAGATCTGACGTAGCCAGGATCACTGACCTGGTCTATGCCAAACAGAGCCTGAACAAGGTAAGATGGGTCCTTGCTGTGCCCGAATCCGGCAATATAAAATCCGTAAAGGACCTGAATAATAAACGCGTCGCCACGGAATTGGTGAATGTGACAAAGGAGTATTTTAAAAAGCGCAAAGTCAAAGTCGAGGTGGAGTTCAGCTGGGGAGCGACAGAGGTCAAAGTAAATTCCGGGCTGGTAGACGCTGTTGTCGAGCTGACCGAAACAGGGAGAAGCCTGAAAGCGAATAAATTGGCTATAATAGATACTATCTGCGAATCTACCACTCAGTTCATCGCGAATAAAGAAAGCTATAAAAACAGCTGGAAGAAAAACAAAATGGAGCAGATAGCCCTGCTTTTACAGGGCGCAATAGCTGCCGAAGAAAAAGTCGGCTTAAAGATGAACGTGAGGCAGGGCGATTTGACCAAGATCACTTCGCTTTTGCCGGCATTAAAAAAACCGACCATCTCCAGCCTTACCGGCACAGGATGGGTGGCTGTTGAGACGATAATAGACGAGAAAGTCGTAAGGACCCTGATCCCGGCACTTAAAAAGGCCGGGGCAGAGGGGATCATCGAGTATCCTCTGAACAAAGTGATTTATTAAACCGATGGGGAAAGCACAGGATCAGGAGGGCTTTTCCTAAAACTTACCGGAGGCAGGTAAATGCCCTGCGGCAGAAAAAGAAAACTTAAGAAAATACGCACGCATAAAAGAAAAAAGATGCGTCGCCGTCTTCGTCACTTGAAGAAAAGAGCCTGGGGTTGATGCCGCGATGAATAAAGAGCGGCGCTTATCAAGCCGGCCGAGTTGGTGAGGCCGGCCGGAGCCAGACTATCCGACGAATAAGGAGCGCTGTTTATTAAGCCCGGCGAGATGTGAGCCGGGCCGGAGCATTTTCATCGACGAGTAAGGAGTGGCGCTTATCAAGCCGGCTGATCAGCCTAAACCTGAAAAATTGAAGGGCTGGTGGGGTTTTTTGTTACTCTCCTAAAAAACTTCTATAAAAGAACAATTGTATTCTGATGACCTCCAAGTTTAAAAAAAACAGTATCGGATTTTTAGCCTTTGTTCTGTTTTTATCTTTCAGGTGTAACGCCTTCTGCTTTGACAAGAAAGCTTCTTTTGTCTTAAGCCGTTATATCATGGCCGGTCTTTTTGAAAAGCTCGGAGAGATTGACAAAGCTATTGATGCCTATAAAAAAGCTGCTGCGGCAGATTATCAGAATCCCGCCATCCATTTAAGCCTTGCTTCGGCTTACCTTAAGAAAAACGATTCGCAAAAGGCAATAGAAGAGTTGAATCTTGCAATTAAGTTTGACCCGGAGTCAGTTGAACCGCATGCTGTTCTGGCCCTTCTTTATTTTTCCCAGGACAAAGTCTCTGAAGCCGGAAGCGAATATGAAAAAGCCCTGGCCAACGCCTCTATGCAGGACCCTCAAAATACGACTATCTATCAGCGTTTAGGCCTGTTGTACCTGCAGCAGAAAAATCTCAATGCCGCCGAGAAGACTTACAGGCTGCTTTTAAATCTCTCGCCCCTTGACGTAGATGCCCATTTCTATCTGGGCAATGTATTGGACGAACTTAAAAAACGCGAAGACGCCATAAAGGAATTAAAGACTGTCTTGCAGCTTAAACCCGACTATCATCAGGCCCTGAATTATCTGGGGTATTTATACGTCGAGGAAAACCGTAATCTCGACGAGGCCGAGGCGATGATAAAGAAAGCGCTTGAGCTTGAGCCGGAAAACGGGGCATATATCGACAGCCTTGGCTGGCTGTATTTTAAAAGAGGGAAAATCAAGGAGGCTGTCAGGGAACTGGAAAAAGCCGTTGCATTGATCGAAGACCCGGTCATATACGACCATCTTGGAGACGCGTATTTCAAGATCAAGGATTACGTAAAGGCCAGGACAAGCTGGGAGCAGTCCTTAAAGATGCTTCCGGGGCAGGATAAGGTCGAAGAGAAGATAAACAGGCTTAAAAAGACCGATGACAAAGCTTCCATGCCAAAGGACAAGACTTAAAAAACTCAAATCTTAAATGGAATATCCCGATAAAAAGATCAGAGAATTGGAACAGAGCGCAAAGCAGGCAAGAAAGCTTATAATCGAGATGCTCGGCAGGGCCTGTTCAGGGCATCCCGGAGGAAGCCTGTCATCCGCTGATTTGATCACAGCCTTATATTTTTCAATTATGCGCCACAATCCTAAGGACCCTCACTGGCCTGAAAGAGACAGATTTCATTTGTCCAAAGGCCATTGTTGTCCGTTGTTGTATGCGGTGCTTGCAGAATCAGGATATTTCCCCAAGGAAAAACTGCTTTCCTTGCGCAAATTAGGTTCGATGCTCCAGGGCCATCCTGACAGAAGAACGCCTGGCGTAGATGTCGCTTCGGGTTCCCTCGGGCAGGGATTATCCGTTGCTTTGGGCATGAGCCTTGCCGGAAAACTCGACAAAAAAGATTTTCGCGTGTATTGCCTGATGGGAGACGGCGAAATACAGGAAGGCAATATCTGGGAGGCTGCGATGGCCGCAAGCCACTATAAATGCGATAACCTCTGCGCTATCCTTGATTACAACGGTTTTCAGATAGACGGCAAAGTCTGCGATATAATGAACCTGGAGCCTTTGGCAGCCAAATGGCAGGCTTTCGGCTGGCATACTATCGAGATCGACGGCCACGATATGAAAAAGATACTATCCGCGTATGACGAGGCAAAGACGATAAAAGGCAAGCCCTCGATCATTATCGCCCGCACTATAAAAGGCAAAGGCGTTTCTTTTATGGAAAACGTCTGTAATTTTCACGGCTCGGCTCCGAATAAGGATGAAGTCGTAAAAGCCCTTGAGGAACTCAAATAATGGCCGAACAACTCTACCAAAGGGATGTGTACGGAAAGACGCTGATCGAGCTTGGAAGGCAGAACAATAACATAGTGGTGCTGGATGCGGATCTGTCCAGTTCCACGCGCACAGGGCTGTTTGCCAGGGAATTTCCCGACAGATTTTTCAATTTCGGCGTCGCAGAGCAGAACATGATGGCTGCTGCGGCAGGCCTTGCAAGCTGCGGCAAGACGGTTTTTGTGTCGACCTTTGCGATGTTCGCTACGGGCAGGGCATGGGACCAGATAAGGAATTCCGTAGTTTATAATAATTTTGACATCAAGATAGTCGCCTCTCATGCGGGGTTAAGCGTAGGCCCGGACGGTTCCAGCCACCAGGCTCTTGAGGATATCGCTTTGATGCGCGTCATCCCGAATATAAAGATCATAGTCCCCTGCGACGGGCCTCAGACAAAAGAAGCTGTGCTGGATGCGGCAAATACCAAAGGCCCGTTCTATATACGCCTGGGAAGGGCAAAAGTTGCGACTTTTGAAAATAAGGGCGAATTCAAATTGGGAAAAGCCCAGGTCTTGACCGAGGGGGATGATGTGGCGATCATAGCCTGCGGCATAATGGTGGGCGAGGCTCTTATGGCAGTCGAGTCGCTTCTTAAAAAGAATATAAAGGCAAGGCTCATCAACATGCACACCATCCGCCCGCTTGATGCAAAGGCTGTCCTGGATGCGGCGAATTCCACAAAAGGCATCGTCGTCTGCGAAGAACACTCCACGATAGGAGGGCTGGCTTCGAGCATAGACGAGATCGTAGCGGAAAACCGACCCACAAAGGTCATAAGGGTAGGGATAAAAAACAGATTCGGCCAGTCAGGCGAACCCGATGAGCTTTTAAAAGAATATAATATCTCAAGTGCGGATATAGAAAAGGCTGTTTTGTCTTTGGTTTCCAAGTAAGACTTCCAAGAAGCCTAAAAGCGAAACAGGCAGCTGTCGTGTTAACGCTTAATTCCTACGCTAAAGTAAATCTCTATTTGCGCGTCCTTAATAAACGCAAGGATGGCTATCACACAATAGAGACCGTTTTTGAAAGAATCGACCTCTGCGATAAGATAATCCTGAAGCCCCGGGGCGATAACCTCATAAAAATAATTTCAGGCAAAAAAGGCCTTCCTAAAGACAGGACAAACCTTGCTTTCCGCGCAGCCAGATTATTAAAAGACAAATACCGTATTGATAAAGGCGTAGATATAGAAATAATCAAGCGCATACCTATCGGAAGCGGCCTCGGAGGCGGCTCAAGCAATGCCGCGAGCGTTCTTTCGGGGTTGAACAGGCTCTGGAAACTCGGCCTGCCTTTGGAGGAATTGGCCGATTTAGGCGGGAAAATAGGCAGCGATGTGCCTTTTTTTATTTATAACTGCAGATTTGCGCTTGGAAAAGGCAAGGGCGATAAAATAACTCCTTTGCCGGGACTTGAAAAGATCAGTTTCGACCATGTGCTGGCAGTGCCTAAAATCCACGTCTCTACCCCGCTTATCTATAAAAACTGGGATAAACTGCGCTCTCAAGGCAGAATCAGAAGTCCGCAATCAAATCCGGCTTCAAAAAATAAATATTTATCCGGGTTGACAAGACAAAAATCAGGTGTTAAAATTATAGTTTCAAGCATAAAAAAAAAGGATCTTCTTTCTTTAAATAAAGCAGCGCTAAATAGTTTGGAGCCTGTTACAGAACGGCTATACCCGCAGGTAGAAAGCATTAAAAATAAATTTCTGGTTGGCGGTGCGCAATTTATGCTTATGTCCGGCAGCGGTCCGGCAGTTTTCGGTATAGTTCCTTCGCGAAAGGAGGCCGTGGGTTTGTTCAGACAGCTCAAGAGAGAAAATCGTTTGTGGCAGGTGTTTTTAGCTCGGACAATCTGATTCATTCTTGAAGGAGGTAGCACCATGGAGATCACTGAGGTTAGGGTTTTCCTTAAAGATTCGCCGGATAAAAAATTAAAGGCGTATGCCACAGTCACTTTTGACAACGCTTTTGTAGTAAGGAATATAAAAGTGATTCAGGGTACAAACGGGGTGTTTATCGCGATGCCCTCGAGGAAAATGAAGCAGCCCTGCCCCAAATGCAATTTTAAAAACGAGATGCGGTCAAAATTCTGCAATCAGTGCGGCGGCCCGTTGCCGGTTTCAGTCCGGCCGGCAGTGGCTGATCCCAATGCGCAGGCAGAACATAAGGACATAGCGCATCCTATAACCCAGCAATTCAGAGAGTATTTGCAGACAAAGGTGCTAGATGCCTATGACCAGGAATCAAAAAAAGGCTCGGCGCCTTCACATTTGGAAGATTTGTAGATTAAGCAAAGTTTTGCAGCTTGTCAGCGTTGCTTGATTTTGATTATTGACGGTATGGTCAGATGATCTTGCCCGGTAGTGTAACGGTAGCACATCAGAATTTGGGTCTGACTGTTGAGGTTCAAATCCTCACCGGGCAACATAGAAGTCGCGTGAGGATTTGAACCTAAGAGGGTGTGGGGGAAAAGCGATGTCCCCCACGAACGGGGGAGAACAGCGACCGATCGATTAAAATAGATGTAAGCGTTAGGAGGGGGCTTGCCCCCTCCTAAGGAGTGAGCGAAGCGAACGACAGGTTCGAGGCCGAAGGCCGAAATCCTCACCGGGCAACATAGAAGTCGCGTGAGGATTTGAACATAGCAGTCAAATGAGGATTAGGACTTGATACCATAAATATGATAATATGAAAAACAACAGCATCGCAGCGATAATCCTGGCAGCTGGAAAAGGCGAGCGGATGAAATCCGCGCTGCCCAAAGTGCTGCATGAGATTTGCTGCCGTCCTATGTTAGGTTATGTGATGGACCTGGTCTCGGATCTGAAGATACGAAGATCCGTGGTCGTTCTGGGTTTTGAAAGCCAGCAAGTAAAAAGATTCCTTCCTGCCAAGGTCAAGACAGTCGTCCAGAAAAAGCTTTTGGGAACGGCGGATGCAGTAAAACAGGCATTGCCGTCTTTAAAGGATTTCCGCGGCACCGTCTTGGTGCTTTACGGAGACAACCCACTCTTTAAAAAGGCTACCATAGAAAAACTGATCGGCCGCCACATCGAAAGCAAAGCAGCCGCTACTTTATTGACCGCGAGGCTTGAAAAACCGTTTGGTTACGGCCGCATATTAAGGGATAAATATTGTTCTATCTGCGGCATCGTGGAGGAAAAGGATGCAGACGACTTCCAGAAGGAGTTTAAAGAGATAAATACCGGTATGGTCTGTTTCGACAGCGAAAAACTGCGGCAGAGTTTAAAACAGGTGAAAGCCAAAAACGTAAAAAAAGAGTATTATCTTACCGACGTCATAGGGATCCTGCATAACAACGGCGACCTTGTGGAAAATGTCCTGATCGACGATATAAACGAGGCGCTGGGTATAAACTCAAGGCTTGAGCTGGCAGAAGCAAACAGGTTCATGCAGAAAAGGATCAATGAGGAGCATATGAAAAACGGGGTCACTATAATCGACCCGGATTCTGCCTGGATTGCGTTTGCGACCAGAATAGGCCGGGACAGCGTAATTTATCCCTTTACAGTCATTGAAAAGGATGTTACAATCGCTGACCAGTGTTCAGTAGGCCCATTTGCCCATTTAAGGCCGGGCACCCGCCTAGAAGACAATGTTTCCGTGGGGAATTTCATAGAGATATCCCGTTCTAAAATCGCCAGTAAAACTCGAGCGAAACATTTCGGCTTTATCGGAGACAGCAGGATAGGAAGTCTTGTAAACATCGGAGCAGGGACGGTCACTGCGAATTACGACGGAGAGAACAAGAATATTACTTGTATCGGAGATAAGGCTTTTATAGGTTCGGACACTGTCATCGTCGCTCCGGTCAGGATAGGCAAAGGAGCAAAGACAGGCGCCGGAAGCGTTGTAACAAGGGGAATGAACGTTGCGGACAATTCTGTCGTCATAGGCGTGCCGGCAAGGCCTTTAAAAAAAGGGGCTGATCATGGATAAATTAAGGATATTCACCGGGAACGCGCATCCCGAATTAGCGAAGGACATCTGCGATTATCTCAAAGTTGATCTGTCTGACGTGCTAGTTTCGAGGTTCAGCGAGGGCGAGATAAGGGTCAAGATAAACGAAAACGTAAGGGGAAAAGATGTGTTCGTGATCCAGCCCACATGCCCTCCGTCCAACGAAAACATCATGGAACTTTTGATCATGATAGACGCGCTTAAAAGGGCGTCTGCTTTGCGCATAACGGCAGTGGTGCCTTATTTCGGTTATGCCCGACAGGACAGAAAAGACCAGCCGCGCGTGCCTATCACGGCAAAACTCGTAGCCAATCTATTGACGGTCGCCGGCGCAAACAGGGTGTTGACCATGGATCTGCATGCAGGCCAGATCCAGGGTTTTTTCGATATACCCGTGGACCATCTTTTTGCCATCAACGTCTTCATAGATCATTTTGCGAAGCTCAATAGTAAGGATCTGGTCGTGGTGTCGCCTGATGTCGGAAGCATAAAAATGGCGCGCGCATACGCAAAAAGGCTCTCTGCCGATCTTGCGATAATCGACAAAAGAAGGGATTCTCCGGACAAGACAGAGGTAATGCATATCATGGGCCAGGTCGAGGGAAAAGACGCTCTTATCGTCGATGACCTGATCGCTACGGGAAGCTCCCTTGTCGAGGCAGTGGGAGCGTTGAAAGACGCAAAATGTAAATCCGTCCGCGCAGCAATAAGCCACGGAGTCTTATCCGGCCCGGCAATAGAACGGATCGACAAATGCAAGGATCTAAAGGAATTGATGATCACTGACAGCATACCTTTGGCGGATGATAAAAAACATGCGCGAATAAGAGTGCTGTCTGTCGCGCCTCTTCTGGGCGAGGCTATAAAACGCATTCATATGGAAGAGTCTGTGAGTTGTCTTTTCAGCTAAAAGGGCCGAAGGATAAAAAATAAAAAAATACGTGAAAGGGAGTGCAAGAAAAAATGGAAGAAATATTGCTTGATGCACAACAAAGACAGGAAATCGGAAAAATCGGGGTAAAGAGGCTGCGGAAATCCGGCTTTATTCCGGCAGTGGTCTATTCGGAGGGAAAGGAAGCAGTTTCAGTGAAAGTATCGCGCCATCAGCTGCTGCAACTGATCCATCACCACCGCATAGAAAACGTGGTCATCAACCTGAAAGTAAAAGACGACAAGAAAAAAGAGTCCAGGCCCTGCATGATCAAAGAGATACAGCATGAGCCGGTCAGGGGGGACATACTGCATATAGATTTCAACGAGGTCTCTCTTACCAAGACCATAAAGGTCAATGTCCCGGTTGCGAGTAAGGGAGAGCCGGCAGGCGTCAAGCTTGAGGGCGGTTCCCTTGAGCATATACTCTGGGAGATCGAGGTCGAGTGTCTTCCGACGGATATTCCCAAAAACATCGAGGTCGACGTCAGTGATCTTAAGATGGGGGATTCGATACACGTAAAAGACATTCAGTTCCCTGAGAAAATCAAGGTCCTGGCTGACCCCGAGGCAGTAGTGTTCTCGGTCGCAAGCCCGATGAAAGAAGAAGTGGCCGTACCTGCCGAAGGCGAAGAAAAGCAGGAGCCGGAAGTGATCAAGGAAAAGAAGGAAGAGCCGGAAGAGGCCTCTGAATCTGAAGAAAAGAAGCAGAAGTGATTTTGCTCGCCTTATGAAACTAATAGTAGGGTTGGGTAACCCGGGGACTGTTTACCAAAATACCCGCCATAATATAGGTTCTGTGTCTGTAAGGTTTTTTGCGAAGCAGCATAAGATAGTTCTTAAAAAGGGATTTTTCTCTCCGGCATCAAGCAGCAGGCTCAAGATCGCAGGAAAAGAAGCGATACTCGCGGTGCCCCTTGTCTTTATGAACCTTTCAGGCGTTGCGGTAGCGGCGCTTGTCAAAAAACACAGGGTCAGTCCGGACGATCTCTTGGTGGTATTTGACGATCTGGACCTTGAGCTGGGCAGGATAAAAATAAAAGCCGACGGGTCTGCCGGCGGGCACAACGGCATAAAATCAGTCATAGGCTCTATAGGCAGAGATGATTTCTGCAGGCTGCGCCTTGGGATCGGAAGGCCGAAGAAGGGCGCTGACATCGCAGGTTATGTCTTGTCGGATTTTCCAAAAAGAGATATGAAAACGGTCGAGTCGTTAAAAGAAAATGCCTGTCAAGCCATGGAGCTTTGGATAAAAGAGGGCGTTTCTAAATCAATGAATATTTTTAACAGGTGAGGTAAAGAATGAACAAGTACGAAGCAATGTGCATCTTAAAACCGGATCTATCGGAAGAACAGAGGAAGGCCCTGTTCGGCCAGATCGCCGACATCTTATCAAAGAATAACGCCAAAGTCATAAGCGCGGATGTCTGGTCCGAAAAAAGGCCGTTGTCGTTTACGATAAAAAAACAGCGTGAGGGCATCTACTATCTTATGGTATTTGACGCGCCGACTGATGCGATAACCAAAATGAAATACGCGTTTAAATTGAACGAGAATATAATCAGGGTCTTGATCGTAAGGCCTTGAGTGAAAGGGAAAAAACGGAGGTAAAATGGCCAGTCTTAACAAGATCTTTTTGATGGGGAATCTGACGCGGGACCCCGAATTGCGGTATACGCCTCAAGGTACAGCAGTGGCAAACCTGGGTCTTGCCGTAAACAGGAAATTTAAAAACAAGAATCAGGAATTGCAGGAGGAAGTCTGCTTTGTTACCGTAGTAGTCTGGAACAAGCAGGCTGAGACATGCAATCAGTATCTGCATAAGGGCAGTCATGTTTTTATTGAGGGAATGCTCCAGTCGCGCTCCTGGGAAGATGCAGCTACGGGCAAAACGCGCAGCGTCATAGAAGTCAGGGCTGAAAGAGTCCAGTTTTTGGGAGCGCCGGCCAAGGCACAGCCACAGTCACAGCCTGTCCAGGCTGAAAAAGGACTCGAAGCGCCTACTACTGAAACAGCCTGGTTAGAAGAAAGCGAGGATAAACAAGATGAGAGTTGAGAGGACAAAAAAATTCGTTAGAAAATCAAACTTTTTTACGCCGATGAGGAGGAGGGTATGCCGTTTCTGCGCGAATAAGATCAGGCTGATAGATTATAAGGACCTCAAGACCCTTGAGTCGTTCATAAAAGAAAGAGGCAGGATCCAACCTTGCCGTTCATCCGGCAACTGCGCGAAACATCAAAGGCAGCTGGCCCGGGAGATCAAGAAAGCAAGGTTTCTGGCGCTTGTGCCTTATGTAAGGATATAACCTTAATTTTTCAGATAGATAGACGAGGTGAGTGATATGGAAGTAATTTTGAATCAGGATGTGGCAGGGATAGGCAAAAGCGGAGATGTTGTCAAGGTAAAAGACGGTTTCGCCCGTAATTTTCTTTTTCCGAAAAAACTCGCCCAGGAGCTCACAGCCGGAAACGTGAAAAATTTCGAGCAGGAAAAAATAAGGAAAGCACAAAAGCTGGAGAAAGGAAAGAAAGACGCGGAGCAGTTAAGGGATAAATTAGCGGGACTATCCGTTACGATGCCTGTCCTGACCCAAGATAAAGACAAGGACAAGTTGTACGGCAGCGTTACCTCCCTGGAGATCCAGCGCTGTTTAAAAGACGAAGGCTATGAGATAGAAGAACACAAGATCGTGATGGAAGAGCCTATAAAGGCTCTGGGAATATACCAGGTGCCTTTAAAACTGCACCCGGAAGTCCTGGGATATTTAAAAGTCTGGATCGTTAAGAAATAAAGATGGCCGACTTACTTACCAAAGAGATACTCCCTCCCCAAAACACCGAGGCCGAGATGGCTGTCCTGGGCTCGATGCTTATAGACGAAAACGCCATCGGCGTTGCCATAGAGGCGCTCGATAAAAATTCCTTTTATAAAGATTACCATCAGAAAATCTACGATGTTATTTTATCCCTTTACAACGACAACAGGGCCATAGACCTTATTACCCTGACTGATGAGTTAAAGAGGACAGGGATGCTGGATAAGATAGGCGGGGTGAGTTATCTTACGGAAATGGCTAACTCCGTTCCGACTGCCGCCAATATCGGCCACTATGTGGCGATCGTTAAAGAAAAATTCATATTGAGAAGCCTGATCACAAACTGCACAAAGATCATCCAGTCAAGCTATCAAAGCGAAGGCAATGTCAGCGAACTGGTAGATGAAGCCGAGAAGCTCATATTTGAAGTAAGCGATAACCGGCAGCGCGGCAGCTTCCTCGCGCTTAAAGAGATCATAAAAGACAGCATAGAAACAATAGACAGGCTTTATCAGAACAAGGCGCATGTAACAGGGATACCCACTGGATTTATAGATTTTGACCTTAAGACAGCAGGCCTTCAGTCGTCAGATCTCATAGTCATTGCAGGAAGGCCTTCCATGGGAAAAAGCGCGCTCGCATTGAGCATGGCCGAATATGCCGGCGTAGTTGCCCGGATACCTATTGCTATGTTCAGCCTTGAAATGTCAAAGGAACAGCTTTGCCAGAGGATGCTTTGTTCCCACGCAAAGGTCGATGCGAACAAAGTAAGGACGGGTTATCTTGTTGCGTCTGACTGGCCTCGCCTTACAGCTGCAGCCGGCAAATTATCCGAGGCGCCCATATTTGTCGACGACACTCCTGCGATCTCAGTCATGGAGCTGCGGGCAAAAGCCCGCAGGCTTAAAGCAAACCACGACATAAAGATGATAATAGTGGATTATCTGCAGTTGATGCGCGGTTCGGGCTACGTGGAGAGCAGGCAGCAGGAGATCTCAGACATATCCCGTTCCTTAAAGGCGCTTGCGCGCGAGCTCGGCATTGCAGTGGTAGCAATAAGCCAGTTATCGCGGGCAGTCGAATCCAGGACAGACCACAGGCCCCAGCTTTCTGACCTCAGGGAATCAGGCGCAATTGAACAGGATGCCGATGTCGTGGTCCTGATACTCAGGGAAGAATATTACAGCCCTACTCCCGAAAACGAAGGCATTGCAGAGATAATGATCGCCAAACAAAGGAACGGGCCGGTGGGTTCTTTTAAACTCGCTTTCTTAAAGGAATTCACAAGATTCGAAAATATAGCCCGGACAGAATGACACCCAATTTAATCGGATAAATTGGGTGTGTTCCTACGCAAGGAGGTTTAAGATGAGGTTAAAGGCGTTTACCATAGTAGAATTGATCATTGCAGTTATAATCGTGGGAATCCTGGGAACTCTTGCGATAAATCAATACCAGGGTTTCGTTGAAAATGCCGACGCGCAAGTATGCGAAACAAACCTGAAGACCTTACAGAATTCTATGGAAAGTTATTCTCTTGAACACGATACAATTCCTGCAGCCGTAAGCGAAATCCCTGAAAAATACATTGAAAAAGCTTTTGCCTCGATTATGAGACAAAAAGGAAGCTGGAAAATAAAGCTGGCTTATCTTGTCGTGGATTGGAAACACAGAGGTTTTTTTCAGACTGTTGTTTATGCCCAGAGTCTCAATAGATTAAATGATCTTGCCAAGGGAAATTCAGGTTTATTAAGATGTCCGAAGGTACCAATCGGTCAGAATTCTTACGGTATAAATTCCGTTATAAAAGGCCATAGAAGTGTGTATTACAGAAAAATGAAAAGATTGTATCCGAATTTAGTGCTAATCTCAGACTCAGACGCAGCCGAGATGAGCGGGGATCCGATAACAGCAACCGCGCAATTAAGGCACTATCGTGCCCTTAGTGGAACAGGTGGTTATAATTGTGGAGTAACAATATCAGGCAAAACATTGATAGACCTAGGAAAGGAATTTAAGGTGATGGGAACCTATAATCCAAAGCATGATTTTGCTGGTTTTATTAACGCCTTGAAAACAGGGCACCAGCACAACCTTCAGGTAGGTGTGCCTTCAGGCTCAGAGGCTTGGCCAGAATTCTATAATTAATCCACTTGAGAAGAGACAAAGAGCAGATAAAAGTCCTTTCCCTGGGTTTTTTGATCCTGACAGCCCTTTATTTTTTGTATCCTTACATCCCTTCCGCTGTTATTTCTTCCATCAATGACTCCAATTACCGGCAGATTTATTCCTATTCAAAAAAAAATATTACCCCGCATAAGATCATTGCTGTTGCAATAGACGATTTTTCTCTGAAAATGGTCCCCCAGAGATGGCCCTGGAACAGGTCGATTTACAGCCAGCTCGTTGAAACGCTTAATAAAGAAGGCGCAAACACCATGGGTTTTGATCTGTTGTTACAGGGAGAATCCGAAGATAAACAGCAGGACATCGTATTGGCTCAAGGGTTAAAGGCATCATCCTGCAGGGTCGTGCTTGCTTTTTCTTTTGACTATAAGAAAAAAGGACTTATTTTCCCTTTGGATTCCCTTAAAGAGTCGTGTTTTTCTTTGGGATTGCTTAACACCCCGGTGGATAAGGACGGCAAGGTGCGCAGACTTAGAAGTTTCGTGGAATTTGAAGGCAAGAGATATTATTCTTTGAGCGTTGAGCTTGCCTCGGCGTTTTTAAACAGAAAACCCGAAGAGATCGTCAGATCAATCCCGCTTTTACAGGATAAGACTTATTTCATAAATTTCCTGGCAAGGCCGCAGGACTCAGACAGGGTTGTAACCGTAAGTTTCTACGATGTCCTCAAAAATATTGAAAAACTCAAAAAACAGTATGGCAGCGGTTTTTTAAAAGATTCGCTTGTGTTTGTATTCCCCGAGGCAGAAGTGCTCCACGATCAGCATCTGACGCCTCTTGGCAAAAGCTCCGGAGGGTTCCTTCATATAAACGGAGTCGCAAATATATTGTCAGGAAAATTTCTTAGGCCTTTTGGTTTTCTTACTTTTTTGTATGTTGTTTTTGCTTTTGCAGCGGTCTTTTTAATTTTAAGGTATCTGAGCTTCATCTCTGGAGCTGTAATCACAGCGGGGATAATACTTTTTGGGTACTGGTCGTCTGTCTTTCTCGGGGTAAAAGGTTTTAAAATAGGGTTGGATTATCTTGTGGTTTTTTCTTTTTTGTTTTTCGCGATCGGAAGCCTTTATAAATACGTATATTTTTTCGCGCAGCTTTTAAAAATAAAATACAAAGCCACTATCGACCCGCTAAGAGGCATCTTTACTTTGCGTTACTTCAATTACAGGCTTGAACTGGAAGCCAGGAAGATATATTTTAAAAAAGACCTGTACCTTGTATTTGTATACCTTCAGGATTTCAGGGCAGAGACAGAAGGCATGTCAACGGAAAGGATAAGGCAGGTCTGGCAGCAGCTGCTGCCTTTACTTTCCGTCAAAAACAGTTTCTGGTCCATGTATTCCAGCGAGGAACTGGTGGGATGTCTGCTCGGCCCGGCCTCAAAGATCAATGAATCTGTCCAGTTTCTTAAAAACAGCCTGGGTGTTTTCTTAAAGGATTGGGCGATAAATTCCGTTGTCAGGATCGGCTATCTGAAATTCAGGCCCGAATATTCGATAAGGGAACTGCTTTTTGCCGTTTTAAAGCAGGTCAGGGACGGAAAAGAAGATTGTATGCTGATAGATGAAAATGCGCTGAAAGGATTTTTCAAGGCCAATAAAAACAATTCGGACGATTCCGGAGCTATCCTTAAAAGCCTTGACGAAGACATAGACGAAAAAAACAGGCAGCTTCTGACTCTGATTGAAAGCTTAAGCGTTGAACATTCCAAATACAAGGAGATGTTTTTTCAGGTTATAACTTCGCTTGTAAACGCGCTCGAAGCCAGGGACCCTTATACCGAAGGCCATTCGCAAAGAGTCTCCAACTACTCGCTTATGTTCGCACAAAAGCTTGGCTGGAATAAAGAGGAAAAGGATAAACTTAAAAAAGCAGCGCTTCTGCATGACCTTGGCAAGATCGGAATACCGGACAGCATACTGCATAAAAAGGGACAGCTTACTGACCAGGAATTCGATTTTATAAAAAAGCACGAGGTGATCGCGGTGAGGATCCTGGATCCTTTAAAGGAAATAGCGGATATACTGCCGTGGATCCTGTACCACCATGAGAGGTGGGACGGCAAAGGTTATCCGCATGGCCTGGGCGGGAATTCCATACCGCAGGCTGCCCAGATAATCTCTCTTTCTGACGTGTTTGATGCGCTTACCACCGGCAGGGATTATAAGACAGCTATGTCATACGAACAGGCGCTGGAGGAGATCCTGAAAAACAAAGGGACTCAGTTCAACCCTGAATTCGCCGAAGGTTTTGCGCAAGCTATCCGTTCTACGCAGATGCAAAAATAATTTGCATTTTGCGGCAAATATGATATACTAAGTAAAATTTTAATACTTTCATAAAAATGCCCAAAAAAATAATAACTCTCGTACTTTGTTTTTTGGTTGTTACGGCTCTCAAGGCTTTTGCCCAGGAGCAAAGCCCCGGGGAGGCATTTGCCGCTTCATACGCCGCTGAACAGTCTTCCGCAAAAATAGTCACCGCCATAGAAATAAAAGGCAATAAGTCCATAAGCACCAATAAGATTGCTTCCATGCTGAAAACCCGCATAGGAAGCCCTTATCAGGATAATATAATAAGCGATGACCTTAAAAGGCTTTATCTTCTGGGTTTTTTCAGCGACATTAAAATCGATACAGAGGATTATAAGGACGGATTAAAAATAACAATCAATGTCGTTGAAAGGCCTATCATCGAAAAGATCGTTTTTACCGGCACAAAGCGCTCTGTAAAATATTCCAAGACAGGAGAGAAAGACGCCTTCTATCCTTTCGGTGAAATGGGCGAATCCTGGAAGTCAAAAGAAGGCCAGTATCTTGATTATCCAAAGCTCGCTGATGACGTGGAATTCTTGAAAAAGACCTACGAGAAAAAAGGGTTCGGCCAGGTAAAAATAGATTACAAAGTGGATGTCGACCCGCAGACCAACAAGGCAAAGGCAGAATTCATCATAGACGAAGGAAGGAAACAGAGGATAAAGATAATATATGTGGAGGGAAACCTTAATTTCTCGGACAGAAAGATACTCAGTCTGATCAAGACGAAAAGGGCATGGCTTTTTAATCCCGGCGTCTTAAAAGAAGAAGTCTGGAAAGAGGACCTTGACCGCATAAAGACATTTTATCATAAAGCGGGTTTTGTGGACGTTACTGTAGATTACCAGGACAAGACCGACCCCCGTGGGAGGTTCATATACATAACATTAAAAATTTCTGAAGGTAAAAAATACCTCGTCGGCACCATGGCAATAAAAGGAAATTCCAATGTCTCTGAAAAGGTCATCCTTAAAAAAATAGAAAAGTGCAATCCGGGCGATGTCTTCAGCCAGGAGGCATTAAAGGACGATATCTTAAACGTGCAGGGGATTTATTTTGACAAGGGTTATATTTCTGCTTTTATCCAGGAGACTACTTCATTGAACTCTTTCACCGGCAGGATAGATATAGTCCTGAATATCATAGAAAACCAGATAGCGTACGTGGACAAGATCAAAATAAGGGGTAATGTCAAGACTAAGGACGTAGTCATCCGCAGGGAAATAAGGATAAAGCCGGGAGATAAATTTGACGGCGAAAAATTAAGACGAAGCAAAGAGCGCCTCGGAAACCTCGGGTTTTTTGAAGAGGTCAGCTACGACACGGAAGACACAGTCGAGCCGAATAAAAAAGACCTGGTCGTAGACGTCAAAGAAGCAAAGACAGGGATGTTCAGCTTCGGAGGCGGTTACAGCACCGTTGACAGCTTCGTAGGCTTTGGAGAAATAGAACAGAAAAACTTTGACTGGAAGAACTTTCCTTATTTTACAGGAGACGGCCAGGACCTTAAGCTGCGGGTTTCGGCCGGTTCTTTGACTCAAGGGTTGGATTTAAGTTTCACCGAGCCCTGGCTATTTGATTATCCCGTATCTTTTGGATTTGATCTGTATAAGCGTTCAAGAGAAAGGGAAAGCGACGTGGGTTACGGTTATGACGAGGATGTGACAGGAGGCGACCTGCGCCTTGGCAAAGAGATCTCGGAATATTTAAGGGCAGACCTTACATACCGCTATGATCAGATCAAGATAACAAATATCAGCGAGGATGCGACCCAGGACTTAAAGGACGAATACGGCGCAAACACTATAAGCAGCATAGAATTCGGCTTGAATTATGATACAAGGGATAACGTCTTTAATCCTTCCCGGGGAGATGTCATCGGAGGTTCGGTCCAATTCGCAGGCGGGCCTTTCGGAGGAGACAAGGATTTCTGGAAATCAAACGCAAGGGTATCTCATTACTTCGGGTTATTCAACAGCTCGGTGTTAGAGTTAAGGGGAAGGTTAGGTATTGCCGACACATACTCCGACACCGAAAAAATACCGATATACGAAAGGTTTTTTACGGGAGGCGGCTACTCCATAAGAGGATACCATGAAAGAAGCATAGGCCCCATAGATCCTGTTTCAAAAGACCCACTGGGCGGCCAGTCGATGCTGGTCGGAAATATCGAATATACTTATCCTTTGATGAATTTCTTAAAACTTGCGGCTTTCTATGACGTGGGAAACGTTTGGGCTAAAGCCAGCGATTTAGGCTCGGGCGGATTAAAATCAGGCACGGGCCTCGGATTTCGTCTTAAGACGCCCATAGGCCCTGTTATGCTGGATTACGGCATACCTTTGAACAAAGAACCAGGAGAGGATCAAAAAGGCAAAGGCCGTTTTCATTTCAGCATGAGCCATGGCTTTTAGATAAATTCCGAAAAAGTTTTACAAATTCCCGCATTTTTCTGCCGGCAGGCGAACGTATTCTCGCAAAAAATCAGTGCGTATTCTTTTTAACCATTATACTGTTTACTTGCTTTGTCACGGGCTATCGAGGCGATAGCCTTTTGCCGCAAACAAGTCGACAGCAAGACAGGAGGATCGGATGAGAAACAGCAAAGTTTTTGTATGTGGGTTTATCTTGTGCTTTTGCCTTTTTCTTAACGCGGCGCACGCCGCTGATAAGTTTGCTTACGTGGACCTGACAAAAGTCTTCAGCGAGTACACCAAGACAAAAGATTTCGACAAGTCCCTGGGGGATAGACAAAAAGCCTATGAGGCCGAACGGGACAAGATGATAAACGAATTGAAACAGCTTCAGGATAAGATGAACCTTTTAAGCGATAAAGAAAAAGAGGCAAAAAGGCCTGATCTGGAAACCAAAGTCAAAAACTTCCAGGATGTTGACAGGCAGAAACAGGCTGACCTTAGAAAAGAGCAGGATGAAAAGATGAAAGAGCTCTTAAAAGACATCAACGACGCGATAAAGCAGTTTGCAGAAAAAGAAGGCTATACCCTGATCTTCAATGACAGGATCTTGGTATACCAGGACAAGAACCTTGATATCACCGACAAGATCATAGATATCGTAAACGCTAAAGGCCCGGGCAAAAAATAATCGATAAGCCCGAAATTCTCAAAAGCTAAACAAAATGGCCAGGACCATCAAAGAAATAGCAAAGCTCGTCGACGGCGAAGTCGTAGGAGACCCGGACCTTTTGATCGACGGCATTGCCGGAATAGAGGACGCAAAAGAAGGCGATATAACTTTTCTGGCAAATCCAAAATACCTGCCTTTTCTTGATAAAACAAAAGCCTCTGCCGTTATCACCGGCCGGGATATCGGCGCCTGCTCAAAGACCGTCGTAAAAACCGAAAACCCATCTCTGGCGTTCATAAAGGTTGTTTCTTTTCTTCTCCCTAAATCAGAAGGTCATGTTAAGGGAGTTCACGCCAGTGCTGTCATAGGCAAAGACGTCAAACTTGGCAAAAACGCGGCTGTCGGAGCCTGCGCGGTTATTGAAGACGGGGCAGCCATCGGCGATAATACCGCAATATATCCCTGCTGTTACATCGGAAAAAATACAAAAATCGGCAAAGATACATTAATATATTCGAATGTGACTATAAGGGAGCGGATCACAGTAGGCGACAGGGTCATCATTCACAGCGGCACGGTAATAGGATCAGACGGGTTCGGTTATGTAACGGTAGACGGCACTCACCACAAGATCCCTCAGGTAGGAACGGTGGTCGTGGAGGACGATGTCGAGATCGGCGCAAACGTGACTGTTGACCGCGCGCGCTTCGATAAGACCGTAATAGGCAAAGGCACCAAGATTGACAATCTGGTGCAGATAGCACATAATGTCACTATTGGAAAGAATTGCCTGATAGTGGCACAGGTCGGGATTTCAGGAAGCACTGAAATAGGAAATAATGTGATACTTGCCGGGAAGGTCGGAGTGGTAGGCCATATTAAGATCGGCGATAATTCGATTGTAATGGCTCAGTCCGGAGTGATCAAATCTCTTCCGGAGGGGTCGATTGTTTGGGGTTTTCCGGCAAAGCCTGCTGATTTAGCCAGGAAGATAAGCGCATGCATCCAGAACCTTCCAAAGATGCACGAAACGCTCAGGGGGCTTAAGAATAAAATAGAGGAATTTGAGAAAAGCAAATGGAAAAGCAAAGGACAATAGCTAACCAGGCGACAGTAAAAGGCATTGGCCTTCATTCGGGAAGCAAAGCGACGATTGTCTTTAAACCGGCAGGAGTTGACAGCGGCATTAAATTCGTCAGGTCTGACATTGCGCACAGGCCCGTGATAGACGTATCCGTCAAGAACCTGTTTCTTAAAACAGGAAGCATCCGGTACAGCTACCTGGAAAAGGACGGCATTCAGATTTACACGATAGAGCACCTGCTTGCTGCGCTGTCAGGGTTGGCAATAGACAATCTGACCATTGAGATAGATTCCGAAGAAGTCCCTGGATTTGACGGCAGCAGCCTCGGCTTCCTGCGGGAATTAAAAAAGGCGGGAATCATAGAACAGGAAAAGGAGCGCCGGCATTATTCCATCAAAGAACCCATTTATGTCGAAGACAACGGTTCAAGCATCATAGCTTTGCCCGCCCAGGAATTAAAGATCTCCTACACGCTTGACTACAACCATAATTATATCAATTCCGATTATCTTGAGCTTATTGCAACGCCCGAAGTCTTCGAAAAGGAACTTGCGCCCGCAAGGACGTTCTGCCTTGAAGACGAAGTGCGCCATTTAAAAGACCAAGGGCTGGGCAAGGGCGCGAATTACGAAAACACTCTCGTAGTAGGCAAAAACGGGGTCATAAAAAACAAACTGCGGTTTCAGGACGAATTTGTCAGGCATAAAATGCTGGACCTTCTGGGAGACCTGTACATCCTGGGAGAGCCTTTAAAGGCTCACGTAATAGCGGTAAAGAGCGGCCATTCCCTTAATATGAAACTTGTCAAAAAAATCATTGCACAGAAGCAGAGGTTAGCGGCAAGCGCCATACAGATAAATAATTTCCCCGAAGAGGGTGAGGAGCTGGACATAAACAAGATAATGGAGATCCTGCCTCACAGGCCGCCTTTTTTATTTGTGGACAGGATATTAAGCCTTGAAAAAGGAAAGAGGATAGTAGGAATAAAAAACGTTACCATAAACGATTATTTTTTTGAAGGGCATTTCCCGGGCAAACCGGTCATGCCCGGAGTCATCATAATAGAAGCGATGGCGCAGGTGGGCGGGGTGATGATGCTTTTGCAGCAGGAGAACAAGGGCAAGATAGCGTTCTTTATGTCCATAAACAACGCAAAGTTCAGGAAACCCGTTATACCGGGGGATCAGGTCGTCTTTGAAGTCGTCACCCAGAAGATCAAATCAAGGCTTGGACAGGTATACGGCAAGGCTACGGTAGACGGAAAATTGGTAGCTGAGGCAGAATTGATGTTTGTCATCGTAGATAGGTAAATGAAAATGAAAATACACCCGACAGCTTTGGTCCATAAAAAAGCAAGGCTCGGCGTAAAGGTCGAAGTCGGGCCGTATTCTGTCATCGAAGAAAATGTGGCTATAGGAGACAATACAAAAATAGCGGGCCACGTAACGGTCTTAGGCAACACAACAATCGGAAAAGACTGCGAGATCTTTACCGGCGCAGTCGTAGGCAGCAAGCCTCAGGACTTAAAATACAAAGGAGAGAAGACTTTCCTTGTGATAGGAAACCACAACATTATACGGGAGTTTAATACCATCAATCCGGGGACAGGAGAGGGAGGAAAGACCGTCATAGGAAACCACAACCTTATGATGGCTTACGTGCACATCGCTCACGATTGCAAGGTCGGCAACCACTGCATCATCGTAAATAACGGGACTCTCGGAGGCCATGTGGTAGTCGAAGACCATGTTTTGATAAGCGGATTATCGGGAGTCCATCAATTCGTAAGGGTCGGGACTTTTGCCATAGTGGGAGGTTGTTCAAAGGTCGTCCGGGATATCCCTCCTTATTGTACTGCTGACGGCCATCCTGCGCGCATTTACGGATTGAATCTTATAGGACTAAGGCGCAACAACGTTTCCAAAGAAGCTCTAAAGTGCCTTGACCGGGCTTTTAACATACTGTTTAATTCCGGAACTCCGGTAAAAATAGCCGCGGAAAAATTAGCAAAGGAAAAACACCTGACCAACGAAGTGGCTCATCTTGTAGAATTCATAAAAAGTTCTTCCCGGGGCATCAGCCGTTCCTGCCGAACAAAGACTAATATCGAAGAATAATTTTAGTCTATAGTCGATGGTTTATAGTCTATAGTAAATGCATTGTTAAAGTTTAAAACTTCTACTCATATGGAAAAAATAGGCCTGATAGCAGGCAATAGAAGATTCCCGATCCTTTTTTCTCAGGCAGCAAGAGATAAAGGCGCCTCTATCGTTTGTGTCGCGGTAAAAGGCGAGACTTCAAAAAAGCTTAAAAATTACGTGGACAGGCTTTACTGGATATCTTTGGCTGATTTTAAAAAGACGTTCGAGATTTTTAAAGAAAACGGGATAAAAAAAGTCGTGATGGCTGGCCAGATAAGCCCAAAGCAGCTTTTTAGCCGCATCGTGCAGGACAATGCCGACATACAGAGGCTTCTTAAAAGCATAAGGGACAGAAAGGCAAACACTATTTTTGCAGCGATTGCCAAAGAACTTGAAGGCCAGGGGCTAAGCCTTATTGATTCCACGACTTTTATGGAAGAATACCTGCCTAAAAAGGGAGTGCTCACTAAAAGAGAGCCGACGCAAACCCAATGGGAGGACATCCATTTCGGCATGGGCATTGCCAAAGCTGTTGCGGGTTTAGATATAGGCCTTTCAGTGGCTGTGATGAGCAAGGCAGTAGTTGCGGTGGAAGCATTAGAAGGCACGGATAACCTGATAAGACGAGCAGGCTTTATAAGCCGGGGGGGTTTTTCGTTGGTAAAGGTCGGAAGGCCAAACCAGGATATGCGCTTCGATATACCGGTAGTAGGGCTTGGCACTGTTAAGGCCCTTGTCAGGGCAAAGGCAGGATGCCTGGCAATAGAATCAGAGAAGACGCTTTTTATAGATATGCTTGAGGCAGTTGAGGTTGCCGATAAAAAAGGGCTTGCTATAGCAGCGGTTTAGAAAAACAGCCTTTTAGAAAATTCTTGACATCTCGGAAATATTGTGTATAAATAGATACCTGAACAGCACCCGATTCTACAGGATGGATTGGTGGGTGTTTTTACACACAGGAGGCGTAAAATGGCAAGAGCAGTTTGCAGTTCTAGAACGAGAGCATCCTCAACCGAGTTTAAACTTTTCTCACCTAAAGCCAGAAAGGTCAGTGTAGCAGGAAGTTTCAACAATTGGGACACAAGTAAAGTTTTGGCAAGGAAGGACACAAAAGGCAACTGGACTGTCAAGGTGAATCTCAAGCCCGGCACCTATGAGTACAAATTCTTTGTTGACGGTTCGTGGATCAACGACCCCTCAAGGCCTGCGGTGCATAATAATTTTGGGACCCAGAATTCAGTGGTCGAAGTAAAGTAGGAACTCCAAAGACCTGATATATAAAGCCACATTGCCCCCATCTTTCAAAGATAATAGGAAGATGGGGGGTTTTGTTTATATCACTTTCGGCAAATTTATAGTATAATAAAAAAATATGAAATACATTTACGGCCCTGTGCAATCAAGACGGCTTGGTTTGTCCCTGGGCGTTACATTGACCCCGCATAAGGTTTGCGATTTTGACTGCGTTTACTGCCAGCTGGGCAAGACCAGTTCGTTTGCCTGCGAAAGAAAAGAATATGTGCCTGTAAGCGAAGTCTTGGAAGAATTAAGGCAGTGGTTTGAGAACAACCCCCAGGAAGCAAAGAGGCTAACCTTTATCACGATATCCGGTTCCGGAGAGCCCACTCTTAATATTAATATCGGCCGTTTCATAACCGGCATAAAAAAAATGACTGACATCCCTGTTAGCGTCATAACAAATTCTTCTTTGCTGTGGCAGGCGCAGGTCAGAAAAGACATAATCGGGGCAGATCTTATAGTCCCGTCTTTGGACGCGGCTACAGAAGAGGTCTTTATAAAAATAGACAAGCCGCAGCCCCAAATAAAAATTTCTGATATCATAGACGGATTAATAGCGTTGAGAAAAGAGTTTAAAGGAAAGATCTGGCTTGAGGTTATGCTTGTCAAAGGCATCAATGACAGTATCGAACACATAAGGCAGCTTAAAGAAGCCATAGAAAAAATAGTCCCTGATAAGGTCCAGCTGAATTCTCCAGTGCGAATGACAACTGAAAGCGGAGTCTTTGCCGTAGGAAAGAACCAGCTGGAAAAGTTTAAAGAGATTATAGGGGAAAACTGCGAGATAATATAGATTGCGCCTGTAGCTCAATTGGATAGAGCGCCAGCCTTCGGAGCTGGGCGTTGCCGGTTCAAGTCCAGCCAGGCGCATAGTCTTACATTCCGGGATTGTCACGCTTATACATTCCGGGATTGAAACTTGGTTGTTGCCAAAACAGTAATTTTAAGCTAAAATAAATTAGTTTAAGTCAATTTTGACGAGCTTCGGGCCGCTAGCTCAATTGGCGGAGCAGGACCCTCTTAAGGTCAAGGTTCTTGGTTCGATTCCAAGGCGGCTCATATATGTCCTTTTTTTAAGTGTCTAAAAAAAATTATGGTATAATCGAGCATACCGCTGACATAGGCATAAGCGTGACTTCCGGGGATTTAAAGGGTTTGTTCAAGGGTGCAGCCCTTTCGATGTTCGACATCATTGCGCAGAAGAAGGACCGCGCAGGAAGCTTCGCCGGAAAAAAGACATTACAAATAAGTCTTTCTGCGGATGACAAAGAAGAGCTTTTTGTGAATTGGCTGAATGAATTGTTGTTGTTATCAGCGACAAGAGGCCTTATTTTCAACGACCTAAGGATCAATAAACTTAATGAGAATACAATCGAAGCAAAAGCTGTCGGTTTAGATTCGGGCGGATTTGAATTTAAAAAAGAGATCAAAGCAGCTACTTATCACGGCCTCAGGATCGAAAAAAAGGGTAAACGGTTTTACGCAGAGGTGATATTTGATGTCTGAACAATTAGGCGGCGGGGAACGCAGGCAGCATCCACGGATCGACGTGAAGACCCTGGTCAATTTTTCGGTCGTCATACCTGCCTATGAGGTCGGGACTACAAAAGACATCAGCCAGGGAGGCATTTGTCTTGAGGTAAAAAGAAAATTATCCATAGGAACAATCTTACGTCTGGAATTCGACCTGCCGGGAGACAAACCCGAACACATCGAAGCGCTTGGGAGGGTGATGTGGCAGAGGCCCAAGGAAGACGGTACTTATTCTACCGGCATAAAGTTTTTAACCTAGGTAACTCTCTGACATGGAACACGTCTGGCAGGGCCCATTAGAAAAAATAGATAATAACCGTTTTCGAATCCCCCAATCCTACAAACCCGGAATGCGTGTCCCCGGGATCATATACGCCGACGAAAAACTCCTAAAAGACATAAAAAATGATAAAGCCTGCGAGCAGGTGGCAAACGTCGCGTTTTTGCCCGGTATAGTCAAGGCTTCCCTGGCAATGCCTGACATTCACTGGGGCTATGGCTTTCCAATCGGCGGCGTAGCTGCAACTGATATTGAAGAAGGCGGTGTCATTTCGCCTGGAGGCGTCGGGTACGATATCTGCTGTCTTCCCAAGGATTCAAGGATTTTGAACCCTTTGGGTTTTACCGAATCCATCAAAGACATTGAGACTTCCTGGCATAAAAGAGAACTGATTGCAATGGATTTTTCAAAGCGCAGAAAAGAAAAAACTGCCATCAGGGCTTACATTAAAATAAAACCGAAAGAAAATATTTTTAAGCTTAAAACCTCTGCCGGAAACAGCATTCGGGCGACTGCCGACCATCCGTTCTGGACAGAAGACGGGATGATTCCCTTAAGGCGTCTGAAAACAGGAAGTAAAGTAGCAGTCTACCCGTTTGAAGGCGTAGCTTTTGAAAAGCCCGGCGATGAAATTCTTGTCGACGAAAAAGATATCGTTGATCTCCTCAAAAGATTAAACAAATATTCACGCGGCAATGCAGGCATTCAGATCCTGTCCGATTTTAAAAAAAGAGGCTTGCTTCCTTTGCGATATGATTCAGTGGCTTTGCCGTATTTGATAAAGCTTCTGGGATACTGCATGGGTGATGGAAATATACATTTCTCCGGAAAAACCGGCAAAGGAGTCACGTGGTTTTGGGGTAAAAAAGAAGACCTCCAACAGATCAGGGCGGATGTTGAAAGGGCAGGATTTAAATGTTCGCGGATTTATCAAAGAAAGCGCAGTCACAGGATTAAGACTAGATATGACGAGGTCGAATTTCAGGCAACCGAATGTTCATGCAAAGTTGTCTCCAGCTCTTTTGCCTGTCTATTGATTTTACTGGGTTGTCCTGCCGGCAATAAAACAGAAACGCTTTATGAAGTTCCCTCCTGGCTAAAAGATGCTAAGCTCTGGCAGAAAAGGCTGTATCTTGCAGCGTTCTTCGGGGCGGAGATGTCATCGCCTAAGTCTTTCAGGGATCAGAGCTACAATCTTTATTGCCCTGTGATTTCAATGAATAAAAAAGGGCTACTTGCCGATAACGCAGTAACTTTTTTAAGAGGAATTGCAAATCTTTTAGAAGAATTCGGGGTTAGGACACTTAAAATAAGCGAGAATCCGGATACGTTCACAAAAAAGGGAAGTTTTAATTACCGTCTGCGCCTGATCTTATCCAGCGGCGAGGACAACTTAGTAACTCTTTATAGCAAGATTGGTTTTGAATACAATACCTATCGGACTTTTTTGGCGAATGCCGCAATCCAGTTTTTGAAATATAAGAGACAGATACTCCTGGAAAGACAGGAAAAGATCAAGGAATCAGTCAGCCTTTATTCCGAAGGTTATGGGCCGGATGAAATATTTGAACAGATCGGTTCTGAATTCGTAAACCGTCGTTTTATACAAAGATCAGTCTATGAAGGCAGAAAAAGCGATCCACGCATAAGCTCTGCGGCGCTGAATTTTGCGGATTTTCTGGACGGACACACCCGCGGCCTGGGGACATCCGGCATGGCCTGGGACACGATTTGCGAAATAGAAGAATCTGCCCAAGAGGAATACGTCTATGATTTTACGGTCAGCCACAAAGACCATAATTTTATCGCGGATAATTTCGTTGTTTCTAACTGCGGCGTTAGGCTTATCAAGACAGACCTAAGATATGAAGAGGTTAAAGACAGGATAAAAGACCTTACTGTAAGGCTTTTTAATGATATTCCCTCGGGAGTCGGTTCTGAGGGTGATATTAGGGTAAGCGAGAAGGAAGAAAGGCAAATCCTGCTTAAAGGAGCGGCCTGGGCAGTCGAAAGAGGATACGGGGTCAAAGAAGACCTTGAATGCACCGAAGAAGGCGGCGAGGCAAAAGGCGCTGACCCGTTTGCTGTTTCGGAGCGTGCTTATAAAAGAGGCAAGGCGCAGTCCGGCACTCTGGGCTCAGGCAATCATTTTCTGGAAATACAGGTCATCGACCAGCTTTATGACAGTCAGTTATGCGATACTTTCGGATTGGATCTGGGGCAGATCACTGTCATGATACATTCGGGTTCAAGGGGACTTGGCCATGAGGTCTGCACGGAATATGTCCAGAACATGGTCCAGTGCCTTAAAAAATATAATATAAACGTCCCTGACAGGGAGCTTGCATGCGCTCCTGTGAATTCTCCGGAGGGAAAGGCTTACCTGGCAGCGATGCGATGCGCTGCGAATTACGCATGGGCGAACCGCCAGTGCCTTATGCATCTTATGAGGCTTTCCTTTGAAAAAGTCCTGGAAAAATCCTGGCAGAAATTGGGGATGTCTCTGATATACGATGTAGCGCACAACATAGCTAAAATAGAAAAATATACGATCGGCGGAAAAATGAAAGAGCTTTGCGTCCACAGAAAAGGCGCGACCCGCGCTTTCGGGCCCGGCCATCCAGAGCTTCCTGAACGTTATAAAAAAACCGGCCAGCCTGTTATAATTCCGGGAGACATGGGCAGGAATTCTTATCTTCTGGTGGGTACTGAAAAAGCCATGGAAGAGACGTTCGGCTCGACGTGCCACGGAGCAGGCAGGGTCAAATCGCGCACAGCTGCTTTGCGTTCTATAGACGCAAATAAATTACTAAAGGATCTTGAGGCAAAAGGCATTACAGTGCTTGCCTCCGGCAAGGGCACTCTTGTCGAAGAAGCGCCGGAGGTCTATAAAGACGTAAATGACGTTGTTGACGTAGTGCATAATGTGGGCATTTCAAAACGCGTCTGCCGCATGCGGCCTCTCGGCGTCATCAAAGGCTAATCTTTTTACATTCCGGGATTGTCCATGCGGTACAATCCCGGAATGTACTGAGTACCGATAGGGAGATAAAATGCTGGACATAAAATTCATAAGGGAAAACACTGAAGCTGTAAAAAAATCTCTGAAGGACCGCAATTCTAAATTAAACATCGACGAAGTCATCGAAGTTGATAATTCCCGAAGGAAAATCCTGCTGGAACTTGAAGAATTGCGCGCTCAGAAGAACAAGGCAAACGACGGAATAAGCCTTGCCCTAAAAGAAAAAAAAGACCCCAAAGAAAAAATTGCTTCGATGAAAAAAATATCGGAGCGCATCGACTCACTTGAAGACGGGATGAAAAAACTCGAAACGCAACTCAACCAGTTTTTATTGACGATCCCCAACGTCCCGCATTCATCCGTCCCGGTGGGAGATCCGACGCAGGCAAAAATTGTGCGCAGTTGGGGCAACCTGCCTAAATTCGATTTTAAGCCTGTCGCGCATATGGAGATCTGCCAGCACCTTGATATCATAGATCTTCCGCGGGCTGCAAAGATCACAGGCTCCAATTTCGTCCTCTTCAAAGGCTGGGGGGCAAAGCTTGAGCGCGTATTGATCAATTTTATGCTTGATCTTCATACGAAAAAACACGGCTACACCGAAGTCTTTCCGCCGTTTCTTGTAAACAGGAAATCAATGACCGGCACAGGCCAGCTTCCGAAACTCGAAGAAGACATGTACCGCTTAAAAGACGACGATTTATTCCTTATCCCAACGGCCGAAGTCCCTGTGACGAATATTTACAGCGACGAGATCCTGGATGAGGACGAGCTTCCTAAATGTTTTGCAGCATATTCCGCATGTTTCAGAAGAGAGGCAGGCACATACGGAAAAGACACAAAAGGCATGACAAGAGTCCATCAGTTTGATAAGGTAGAGATGGTCAAATTCGTAAAGCCGGAAAATTCATACGATGAGCTCGAGAAACTGGTGGGTAATGCTGAAGCAGTGCTTCAGGCATTGGGGCTTCCGTACAGAGTCGTTATGCTTTCGACGCAGGATATAAGTTTTGCCGCAAGCAAGTGCTATGACCTGGAGGCTTATGCCGCAGGGATAGACCGCTGGCTTGAAGTATCAAGCTGCTCGAATTTCGAAAGCTTCCAGGCCCGCCGGGCAAACATACGTTTTAGAAGGAAGGACACGAAAAAGCTGGATTTCGTCCATACCCTAAACGGTTCAGGGGTTGCAATGGCGCGCACAGTAATCGCAATCCTTGAAAATTACCAACAAAAAGACGGCTCAGTCATCATACCTGAGTGCTTAAGGAGCTATTTCGATGGCAAAGAGAGGATTCCCTAAGGAAGAAAGTTTCAAAGAGGGCAATTTCAAAGAAGACCAGGCCCTTGATTTCAGCCAGCTGGACCCGGGCCTTGAGCCAGGTGGCCAGATAAGATCCGGGATGAGCATTTTCATCAGCAGGGTGCTTGCAGTATTGAAGTTTATTCTCGGGCTTTGCCTGCTTGTTTTCGTTTATTCTTCGACGCTGGCGTTTCTTCGGGAGATCAAGGCTCTTGATTACGACCTGCGCGATGCTTTCTGGGCAGGGATAGGGACGTTTCTTGTTGTATATCTTTTTGTGCTTGAACTTTCAAAGGTCTATATGAAGGGGCAGAAGCTTCTGGCGCTGTTATTTAAATTTGTCGCTCCGTTAGTGCGAGTTGCGCCCTATGTATTGCCGATCTACACATTAATCATCTTCGCCCTTTATCCTCTTTTTGCCCTTTTTATTAAAAGCAAGGCTGTCCTTAATTATTTTATTTTTCTTGGAAGTTTCAGCATGTCATTGCATCTGGTCTACAGCGCCAAATCATTGCGCACCAGGCAGGGTGATTTTTTAAAAGCGAACTATATCTTCGGATTTTCACTTATATTCATCCTTAACGTGCTTTTGATGGCAGGGTGCCTTAGTATGATAGTAGAAAAATTTTCTTTCGTGAATTTCTTTGACGCAGCTTCTCAGTCTACTCAGAAAATAATACAAGCTGTTTTTAAGCAGATATTCGTGCCTGCCTGATCCTAAAATTATTAAGGCATTAAATAAACCTGGTGGGGTGGCTGAGCGGTTGAAAGCGGCAGTCTTGAAAACTGTTGTGGGCGTAAGTCCACCGAGAGTTCGAATCTCTCCCCCACCGTTATACTGCGTTTTTTTGTAGACAGGGAAACGCCGGACGGGCTGCGTAAAGCTCGGGGATGAAACGCAAAGTTCAAAACAGACAGGATTCTTAGAAAAGAAGGAGATGCGCATATGGGTTACGAAGAGGAAAGAAGGGCGTGGATAGAAACATTGCGGCCCGTACATGTTGTCTGGGAGATCACGTTAGCCTGTAATATGCGTTGTATCCACTGCGGTTCAAGCGCCAGCCCCCTTACTCAACGAAAGGACGAATTGAGCACTGAGGAAGCACTCGATGCCATTAAGCAGATGAAAGAGCTTTGCGTTCAGAGGGTGGTGCTGTCCGGCGGCGAGCCCTTTATCCGTCAGGACTGGGAAACCCTTGCCAAACAGGTCGCCGATCTCGACATGACCCCGTCATTCATCAGCAATGGTTTTCTCTTAAACGAGGCGCGCGTCGAAAAATTAAAGAATATCAACAGGGAAGACCTTCATGTGGGTTTAAGCGTCGACGGAAACGAAAAAATGCACGATTACATCCGCCAGACCAAAGGTTCTTTTAAAAATGTGACTCGGGCGATGGATATTATGAAAGAAAAAGGGGTCAAATTTGCCGCCATAACCCAGGTCAACAAGTTAAACTTCAAATTATTGCCTTGGATACGGGATCATATCTTTGCCCACGGTGTTTATGCATGGCAGATACAGCTTGCAAGTCCCTGGGGCAGGCTTCTTAAAATGCCGAAGCTGCTTTTGACGCCCCAGGAATATCTGAAATTGGCAGAGTTTATTGCCGAACAAAGAAGTATCATGGGTAATGCGGTCGTCGGCGCGGATGATATAGGTTACTACACCGACTTAGAGGAAAAACTTCGTCCTAAAGGTGAATGGGGAGGTTGTCATGCTGGTTTAAAGGTATTCGGTTTAGCATCAAACGGAGGCGTGACCGGTTGTTTATCATTACAGTCGCCTGAATTCATCGAAGGCAATATCCGGCAAAGAAAGTTAAAAGATATCTGGTTTGATCCCAGCCTTTTCCTTTATAATAGAGATTTTAAAGAAGAGAATCTTCAGGGTTACTGCAAGGAATGCATCCATAGGCTGAAATGCCGAGGCGGTTGCAAGAATATAGCATGTTCGTTTTCCGGCTCACCTTATGATAATTATTACTGTGTTTATAGGGTGCGTATGGGCAAATCTCCCAAGAGGGTAGTGGCCAAGGTCACCCCTGGCTCTCAGCATTTTCATCCATAAGAGCTTTAAATCCCAAGTTCACTGGTAAACTAAAAAAAAGTTAGTTTTTTAGCTTGAAATTCCCTCCTTCTTGGGTTACACTTAAGCGAAATAAGGAAGGAGTTTTTTTTAGGTCGTTAATTTATACTTTGCAAAAGAGTTTTCTTATCGATAACGCCAAACCCACCGTAAGGTGGGGACGGAAAGCCACGGATCGAGTAAGAGGATATTTAGAGTCTTTCTCTATCTTTACATTCGATTGCCGGGTTGCCGAAATAATAAAAATTCGCAACTCGGTTTTTTTATTTTTGAAGATTGATAGTGATCAAAAAAAAGGAGGTATACCATGAAAAAGAAATTGTTCATCAGAGACCTTGAAAAGAGAAAAAGCTCTAGTAGTCTATTCGTGAGCGCCCCGGGGACCGACCCAAAACTTCAGGATGCGACTAAACTTAAAAGGTTCAGAAAGCCCAGTGAGTGTATAGCAATGTATGCGGTTGTCGCACCGGAAAAACCCATTGGGGAATCACCGCCCATTGATCCGATTGAATTAAGGTATGCGGTTACTATGCCGCCCGCAGAACCTATTGTCGCTCCTGTTGATCCGATTGAATTAAGGTATGCGGTTACTATGCCGGAAAGACCCACTGAGGAACTGCCGACTCTAACTACAATGGCTGTTGGTGAAGAAGGCTCATCTCCTAGGCCGATTGAATTAA
>Ga0315286_10000024_pt1 | contig 92554 bp, 99 predicted proteins | sample YL17G10_0_MG_FD_205038 | JGI IMG/M metagenome (GOLD analysis project Ga0315286, IMG submission 205038) | Sediment microbial communities from Yellowstone Lake, YNP, Wyoming, USA - YL17G10_0 | ecosystem: Environmental > Aquatic > Freshwater > Lake > Sediment | place: USA: Wyoming | collected...
CGCGACCGTTGAGGAGAGACTAAAGAAAGGCCAGCGCTCTTCTAAGTTCAAGGTGTTCAATGAATACAAGAATGACCGTCTCAGCCTAGGCCAAAAGATTGCCATAGTCACCAATTGTATCTTTGGTGTTGACCTTGACGAAAAGGCCGTGGAACTCGCCCAGCTCAACCTCCTGCTCAAGCTCTTGGAAGACGAACAACCGACCGCACACAAGCACGTTCTCCCTGTGATGAAAGATAATATCAAGTGCGGCAATTCTCTCATAGACGACCCGGTTGTCGCAGACGACAAGGCTTTCAGATATGAAGCTCAGTTCCCGAATATTTTCAGGGCCGAGGGATTTGACGTGGTTGTTGGAAACCCTCCGTATGTTAGGATACAGACGCTAAACAAAAAAGATGTTAGCTATTTCAACTCAAAATACAAGGCGGCAAGCGGAGGCAATTACGACATCTATGTGTTGTTCGTTGAGCGCGGCCTCGATGTCCTCAATCCCAAAGGCAAGCTTGGCTTTATCCTGCCGCACAAATTCTTCAACTCAAAGTATGGTGAAGGCCTGCGCGGCCTCATCTCGGAAGGCAAACACCTGAAAAAGGTGGTTCACTTCGGCGACCAGCAGGTCTTCGATGGCGTGGCTACCTACACTTGCCTTATGTTCCTGAACAAATCGGCCGTTGACCATTGCCATGTCGTTAAGGTTGATAATCTTGAAGCATGGCGCGCGGAAGGCAAATCCACTGAAGGTGAAATCCCAAGTGCGAACATCACAACATCTGAGTGGAATTTTGCTGTTGGTGCAGGTGCGGTACTTTTCGAACGTTTGCGCCAAATGCCGGTGAAGCTAGAGAACGTTACAAGCCGCATTTTTCAGGGAATCAAAACCAGTGCCGATAAGATTTACATTGTTGAGGAATTGGAACACAAAACGAGCAAGATAAAGGTTCATTCGAAAGAGAAAGATGCGGAGTATTGGCTTGAGAGTGATTTGCTGCATCCATTAATCAAGGGCGGTGACAGCAAGCGCTATTACCTCGCACATACAAATCGCCTTATTCTATTCCCTTATGTCAAACGTAGTGACGCATCCGAACTGATTCCCGAGACGGAATTCAAGACGTGCTACCCACTTACATGGACGTACCTGTTAGACAACAAGAGTTATTTGGAACACCGAGAAGATGGAAAGATGCACGGACCCGGATGGTATGCTTATGGACGAAATCAAGCACTGGACGTGATGCCATTGCCTAAGATATTCACCCCGGATATAGCACCAAACGCTAGGTATTCGCTCGATGCTTCTGGCGAGATATTCTTTACCGGCGGAGCAGCGGGCGGCTATGGAATACTTGTCGATAAGGCCTTCAATCGCGAATACATACTTGGCCTACTAAACTGCAAACTTCTCGATTGGTTCCACCACCAAATGGCCACACAAATGCGTGGCGGTTGGTATAGTTACGAATCCCGTTTTATCTACAGTCTTCCCATCCGCGTAATTAATCATTCCAACCCTAATGACAAAGCCGCACACGACCGCATAGTGTCCCTCGTCAACCAAATGCTTTCCCTCCAGAAAAAGCTCCATGACCCGAAGCTGGCCGGTAACGAAAAGGAGCGGCTTGAACAACAAATAAAGCAGATAGACTGGGAAATAGACCAAGATGTCTATAAACTATATGGCATAACACCCGAGGAAAAGAAGATAATAGAGGAGAGCCTCAAATGAAACCCCAATCAGCTCTAATCGAATGTCCTTTTTGCGGCAGAGAATCCATCAAAGTACTTCGCATCCCATTCGTCAAGCAAGTGACTTCTAGCAAATGTCGCGCTGGCGGCAAGAACACCAAAATCCAGAAATCCGGCGACGAAATACTCTCCGGCTGCTCAGAGTGTGGGAAAACGAAGGAGGAGGTCATCAATGTGCTGGAAGGCAACGACAAGAAGATGACGGACGAGCAGAAGCTCAAGCGTCTCAGGGATGCGGGACTGCCGACGACGATGGAGTTCGAAGTATGAGTACAGTAAAGGATGTTGAACAAAAGGCGATAGACTTTGTGCTGGAATACGAGAGAAAGGCTGGAAGGAGCGCCAAGAATGTCTCAAGAACCGGATGCGGTTATGACGTACTTTCGTCAGACAGAAAAATAGAGGTAAAGGGGGATTCGGCTCCCAAACCCGGGTTTGAAAATTTTAACAGATACAACTTTCAGGCATTACAAAAAGAAGACAATTTCTGGTTGTACGTTGTCTACAATATTAAAGCCGGAAATCCGAAACTGGTGGTACTCGATAAGAACGAAGTCTTGAGACGGGCCAAGTTCACGTATTCTTGGGAAATACCGATATGGAAGAAAGATATGACTAAAGGTTAGAAACTGGCCGGTTTTCACTCACAATCTCCTTTTAACGGCCTTTCTGATAAGTTTAGCCAAATCGTTGAAATCCGCACGACTTTCGGACACAAGTAAATCTACTTTAACGCCGTTAATCTTCTCTGTTCTGGTCTTGAACCCATTCATTAATGAATATTAGGAGGGAAAGGCTAAAAAAGCATATTAACGCCAATTGACGTTTGTATTGGCACTACGTAAATTAGCTCCTCTAGTTTATCTAAATTTCGAACAGTTTGATGTCAGCTCACATTTTGAATCGCACTCTTTGCTTATCATCTTTCTGAACTGCGTATACGATAGGCTTTTGTCATAAGCATCTTTGAACGGTTTTTTCTCGAATAGTTCATCCCCGGTAACGAACCAAAGACCGTGTTCCTTCGCTACGCAAAGATGTATGCAATTTATGACTCCACCTTTACCGAAGTTTGCTCTCTTTGCCATTTTGTCTACCTCATCGTCAACAGTAATCTTCTTTAATATCTTGAGTTTCGAAATGCCACATAATCCGCCCCAAAGATGGTCTATCTCATCCTCACTGAAACCGAAGTCTGAGTGTAGCAACCTTGAGAGTTCTGTTTGACCCAAGATTGATGTGTAGAGTGTGAGGAATTGACATTTGGAGAAAAATGCCATTTTCGAACCTTGTAGTATCTGTGTAGTTTTTGAAGATTTCGGATCCTGTGGATTTTTCTTGCAGAAAGCAACAGCATTTTTTATGTCTCCGTAGAACATGTTTGTATCCAAATAAACCTTTCTGTTTGGCGTTTTCCGTTCTCTCATCTTTTGTTTTGCCCGCAACGTTTATAAATCATCGTAATATCGTCAACCCCCGCACTCCATCCAGAAGGCCCCCGAATCCAATAACCCAAAGGAAGTTAGTTCTTTCTTAATCTTTGCCTTATTTCCTTGATCAGTCTCATGTCCTCGCCTATCGGGCCGTCATATTGATCCTTTACCCAGCTGTTTGCCGCCATTTGGGAAGGGAATTTGCATGGTATCATCCGGTCTAAAATGTCCTGTTGGCCCTCGAAGAACTCTCCAAAATTCTTTGAAACCAGATTGCCCAGGCACACAATCACTTTAGGTTTCAGCATATCCACCTGCCTGACAAGATGCTTCCTGCACTCCTGGAGGGCCAGGCAGAAGTTGTTGTCCTTCCGCTTTGGGGCGTTGAAACTGACAAAGCACTTCATCATGTCGGTGAAGAACCAGTTAATCTCCAGTTCGTCAAGACGTTTCATCATCCTGCACACCTCGAGGTTGAAAAACGTCCTTTCCTTTGATATGCTATAATCATAGAAGTTCAAAGCGACATCAAATTGGCCTCGCGGATTGTCACTCCAATGCTCATTCCCGCCACCGTGGCCTTCTGCCACGATGAGCACATCGACAGGAACCTTTAACTCTTCCGGGGCATGCGACCATGTGCCAATCTCAAATGCGCTCCTTGTCGCGTGTCCCTTCTTGTCCGCCTCTTCGGCGAAAGCTCTCATTCTCTTGCATTCGCCACATATCTTATCCACTTCAAACCTGCTTATGAGCTTATCAAAATACGGCAGCTCTTCCATAAACAGCGTTTGCTTCCTGACCTTAAATGTTCTTGCTCTCAGCAAACATCGTCGTACCTCCTCCGGGTCGAGGCTAAGAGAGTCGATATACCTACCGAAATCCAGAGGTTTCCCTCATATCCTATATTCTTTTTACGATCTTATTGACGGTTTCGTAAGATAGCGACTCCTTTTGCGTCATGATGAAATTATTGAGATTGCTCGGTCTTACCACAAGAACATGTTTGTATTCCGGCAAATATGGTATGTTATCTTTAAGGGGGACCAGAAGCTTCTTTACGTCGACGCCATCCCGTACAATATTCTTCAAACGAATGTACATAAGGAGCCCAGCTCGATCCACCTGCTCGTGCGGAGTAAACCCTTCTAGGCTGTTTTCGACCGATTTGGATGTCCAATTTTTAACTTCAATCACGAACACCCCAGTCTTGCCCACAACCACAAAATCTATCTGTGCCGATTTCAAGTTTCTAGCACCGCCCCCGTAAGATATGTAATCTGGATGCTCCAATGTAATATCGCACAAAACATGGAAATCATCGCTTAGCTTCTGTAGCTCTTTTAATACTATCTTCTCACCTATTGCCCCAGCGTAATCCTTGGTGTGTTTTTTAGTATCAATCTCTTCTATCCTTCCAATTAACTCCCTTTGTTCTTCGCTGAAAACATCTTTTGGTCGTTTCTCTAGCGCTTCAATAACAGCGGCTTGCGACTTTATTTTTCGTCCAATCATATATAACGATATTGGTCTGATTATGTGTCTCGTTATAAATCCCCTTTCCCTCCCCTGAGTGTCTTTGTCGGATAAAATTTCCTTTTTTTTATCTTCGTGGGAAGAAAACCTTTTCTTCTCCTCAGCTATCCGTCCAGGAAGTTTCTCAAAGAAAGTGTGTTCGTTCTCGGAAAGACTCTTCTTAAGATCTATTACACATTTTTCTATGTCGTCCAAAGTGGCCCCCACCATACCAAGTTCTCGGGCAATTTTCTTCTTTGTTCCGGGCCGATCGTATATATGCGCCATTTTATTGCTTACCCTGTTAGCAATAAAAGCATAGACCATCGCAAAGCCTCTCGCGCCGCGCCGCCCCTGCTACGACTCCGACGACGAGGGGAATGACTACCATGAACTGGCTGGATAGCTCTCGCTATTCTTTCAAGTGTTTATTCTCTACGGCTGTTGCCCAAAGTAAAGTCTATTTTTTTCCTCTAGTCAAAAGTATAGCGCATATAGCTACGAAGACTATGGAGAACCCAAGCATAATCCAATTGTATTGGCTGGAAAATCCGAAGTGCGAACGCACTCCATCTATTGCGCTCATCAGCCCTATTCCAATCCAAATGCAAGCGGCACACTCCAAAGCCCTTCTACTTTTATGAATTTCCATTTACTTCACCTTCTCTATCTTTTACTTTCCCTCATTTTCTTTGTTTTCGACAGATCTATCAGCAACTAACAAAGCAACGCTTACAACAGCAAAAATGATGGCTCCCAAGGTTGTATACTGCCGGATGATTGCCATCAGGGCTGTTATGATTGTTGCCCACAGCAAAGTGTTTGTCATGTGCCTTTTCATTCTGTACTTCATGCTGCTTAATTGGGTTCAAGGGTTAAAAGGCCAATTTTGGCTCTGTTTCAGGCGACGTAAACGCCACCCGTCGTCAGCCGCCTGCTCCGACGACGAAGAGAATGGCTGACAAAGAGCCCGTATTGGAACAAAGAGAATGCGACCAGTAAAGAAATGCGTGCCCTCGTCGGCTGGGTTCACGTTGAAGTGCGCACGCCGCCACTTATGTGGCTCTTTCGTTCTTGCAGCTCCCCGGCCGTGTACATCGCTCCTAGAGCGTCATCCAAGGCCTTATAGAGATGTTCAGGAAGAAGTTCCCTGAATTCGTTTCTGTAATGTATCACATCTGCGCCTAAGGGGATTTTCCTTCCGTCAGCCGTTATTTCAGCATCGTCTTCCATGGGTAGGTGTTGTAAGTAAGATTTAAAAACCCACGTAAGCCCTGAGCGCCGCTTGCGGCGATCTATAAAATCTGTCCCGTTCTCATCCGAAGCTTAATCAACGATCGGTATGTCTCGATAAACTGGGCACGACAGGGTAAAGTTCGTTAAAATGTCTGAATTGGTAAAGAGCTTCTTCTCCATCTTCCGATAAGGTCCCATCGTGCGCCATTCCGTCTAAGCCAACGGCCAATGTAAGCAGGGCTTTTGCTATGTATCGTACGGCCAGTGCTTCCTCGCTTAGAGGGAATTCGCCACATGCGTCTGCCATAGTAACCAAATTATCTATAACGAAAAACTTCTTAAATCCCACACCCCGTCGCAATTCCGCGTGAGCCCTTCGTGCCGCCCCGTTACGGCTCCGACGACGAGAGGGGATGGCTACGTCGCGAACTAGATTTCGCCTGTCGTGACCATGTCCTGCAGATCATCGTAAAGTTCCTTTACCATCCTAAGGGCCACTGGATTGTCCTTTCTTGCACGCATGGCCTCTGAAAGATGGTATGTGAGCTGTCCCGATCCAAGCGCTATCGCCTGCTGCAGAGTCGGGGAGTCTCCTAAGGCATCCATGAGCCTTTGCTTGTACTCCTGAGGTATTTCCATATTTTACCACCATGAAGTTACTTAAATGTGCTATATTTATAAAGCTTGCCGTAATCATATATCCATGAGAGGTACGATATGAGCCCGCTCGATGAGGCATCGTTAGCTGTCGCAAGGGAAAAACTCGAGCATCTTGAACAATACTGGCCCGATGGAACACCTGCCCTTTATCGCTTCTCTAGAGTCCTAGCTGGCAGATTAAACAATCCTGAGATCGAGCCTCTGGGACTTAAGATGGAAATGGAGCTTTTGCTGACGGACTTAGCAAGCGGCATCGATGGATCTGGAAAACCGATAACGGATGATGCCGCGGGATACGCTCCTGCCGTCTATGTCCAGTTGCATATGCGTTTCTCGGACCTGGTGGATAGGGCATTCCCCCCGGAATTCGCCAGAGGATACAAAGAAATAGCTGATTGAGTATCAGGCGCTATTTGTGACATAATAATCGCTATTAATCGCCAGTTTTTGTCCAGCACGGAGTTCTTGTATGCCTTCCTGCTTCATTCATGGCAACCATACCACGCCTACCGGCCCTACCGGAACTGCGCCGCGGGAAGCAATATTAAGCCGTGCCCACAACGTATAAACGATGATCGATTTTGACGCGCTCATAGACAGATATCTGACGGAGGAACGACGGCCGAAGCAGATCGGGCGCTACTACCCTTCCGAGGCCGGCATGTGCCTGCGCCAGGTTTGGTACACTTACACGCAGCCGAAGGAGACGGACACGGGGCTGACGCGCATCTTCCACATGGGGACGATGCTGCATGAATTCGCCGAGAAGGTGCTGGGGAGCGAGAACCCGACGCTGCAGCTGGTCGCATCGGAGCAGCCGTTCAAGATACAGGAGGACGGCTTCACCGTTTCAGGGCGCGTAGATGACATAGTGTTGCTCAAGGAGCGTAACGAGAAGGCGCTCGTCGAAGTGAAGTCGTGCCGTTCCGTGGAACGCATGGCCGAGCCGCAGAACAGCCATAAGATGCAGCTGCAACTGTACATGCATGCCACGGGCGTGCCGTCCGGCATGCTACTGTACATAGAGAAGAACACACTGAAGAGCAAGACGTTCTCCGTCGCGTACGACGCGGACTGGGCGCAGAGGATAATGCAGCGGTTCGGGCTTTTGCATCGCCACCTGAAGGACGGCGTGCTGCCGCCGGCCGAAGGGAAACGGCTGCGCGAGATGTCGGTCATGTGCGCCAACTGCGACTACGCCGAGGAGTGCGGGCGGGACGGCGACGAGGCTCCCAGCAACGGCCATGCAACGAGCCAGAATGGGCAGGCGAACGTGACGGAAGAGCCAAGGGGCGCGGCAAGGATTGCCTCCTCCAAGGCAGGGCGAAGCATAGCCGACTTCGTCGCAAGCGCGGCGGCTTAAGAGCGGCGCACAGAAGCAGTACATGCGTATGACGCCTGTTAGTCAAAGGCGCGGAACAATTTAAGTTTTGCCGCCAAACATTAATGGAAGGCGCAACATGGCAAAGAGCAAAAGCCCGGCAAGGCAGGCGCTGGAGTTCATGAGCCAAGGCGACGTCTTTAGCGTGGAGCTGCTGGATTACAGGGGGGAGCCGGGAGATGGATATGCCGCTCTTCCTGATATTGCCCCCTATGGAAGATACAAAACAAAAACAGCAACACTCGAACCAATCAACCCCGAGGACGAAACGGAGGGGTTTTACAGGGCTGCAATACCGATGAGAACGAGAGATCACAGCTACGAGCTGTCAGTCACAACGTTCGCAGACGAAGAGACAACGCTCGGCGTACGGAAGGCCGTGAGCGGAGTGCAGCCGATAGAGTTCGGCGGCGTAGCCAAGGTTTCCACCAACATCCTAGGCACAAAGAGCGGCAAACCCCTCATGAGAACGTTGGAAATTCTCGCAGGCAGGTACTGCTGTGATTTCGATGTAAGCACGGGCACGCTGGCAATCTATGTCACCAATAGGGCAGCACTGGCACGCCTTGCGAATTGCGTCATAGAATGCGATTCAGCGATTGCAGGCTCGCCGAAGCCAGGCGCCGCAAGGAAGAAAGGCACAGTCAAGGCGGAAGATAAGAGTCGCGGTTATGAGGGCCACAGCTTCTTCGGGGATAGACAACCAGAGACGCATGGCTAGAATTCAACGTCTCGGTCATTAACCATTCCGCTAATTCAGCGTCCACACAGCGTAGTTCAGCAGCGACGCGAAGCTGACCCAGCATATGTACGGCACGAGCATGAGCGCCGCCCGCCTGTCAAGCTTCCAGAACAGCGCGATGGTCGCGGCGATGGAAACCCAGAGCATGACTATCTCCGCGAAGGCGTAAAGCGGCGATTTCAGTCCGAAGAACAGGAACGACCAGCCGATGTTGAGCGCGAACTGTATGGCGAATGCGGCTGCGGCCATGCGGCTCTTCGTCAGGCCTTTCGACCATGCCAGGTAGAGCGAGACGCCCATCAGGGCGAAAAGCGCAGTCCACACGGGCGCGAAAAGCCAGTTCGGCGGGCTGAATGCAGGTTTGGCAAGCGAAGCATACCATGTCGGTATCGCAGGCGTCGTGAAGACAGCGCCGATTAGACCAGCCAATTCGCACAGCACTATGCAGGCTGCCAGCCTCAGGACCTTGCTCTTTGTTTTCATTGGGCTGCGCCTCAGAATATCCTCATCCCCTCGGGGATCTCGTCGTCAGCCGTGCTCTCCTCACGCTCAACTTCAACTTGCGGCGGCAGCGGCTTTATCTCCAGCCTCCGTTTCTCGAGCGAGTCCGTCACGAGGCGGGAGAAGCGTTCGCCGCACGAGCGGCAGACGAACGTCGCCTTGAGGATGGCCTTCTGCGGCTTGGTGCCTTCCATGACCTTGACAAGCTCCTCGTCGGCTAGGTAAGCGCCGCCCTGGCACTTTGGGCATTCCATAAGGGACAGTTTATTGTTGGCCTGGGCGGAATATATGCTTTCCTTCGTCCCGTGTGATGAAATCCTTTGTTCCGGGGCCGGTGCCTATGAAGATTACGGGTGTGTGGAGCCGGCGTTCTATCATCTCAACCAGGGTTCTCGCCTCCTCGGGCAGGCCGTCCCATTCGCGCATGCCAGCGATGTCGCCAAATCCTTTCATATACTCGATTTCCGGTTCCACGGATGCGAGCCTTTCGCTGCCGTAAGGGTAGTCTATTTCCAGGCCATCTTGCTTGTAGGCGACGCAGACGCCTATGCGGTCAAGTCCAGAGAGCACGTCCAGCTTGGTCAAAGCCAGCGCCTCCGGCCAGTTGCGCCTTGCAGCTGCGTCCGTCTGGACGAAGTCCAGCCAGCCGATGTCCCTCGGCAATCCCGTGGTCGTGCCGAGTTCATGCCCTCGCTCCCTTATCCGTTGCGTTATGTCCTGTTCCTCTATCATTGAAGGCACCGCGCCCTTCCCGGCGCGGGTGAAATACGGTTTCATGACACCGAGCACATGGCGGGGCACCACGTGCGGGACCTCCGTTCCCGTGTACGTCCCTGCGACGCCGCACGAGGACGATGTGGTGTTCGGGTATTCGCCGTCATCGACATCCAAGTAGGCGCCCTGCGCGCCCTCCGCTATGGCAACGTGGTGCGAATCCTGACCAAACAGGGCGTAATAGTAAGAACCCAAAAGCTTAGGACCCTCTATACTCGCTCTTTTTCCAATCTCAGCCACGGCGTCCACGACACCCATGGTCCGGCTCTCCAGCTCGTCCAGGCCGGTGTCTTCCCTTCCTGGCCCTTCAGCATATGCTTCGAAGGCGCCGTGCAATCTTTCCATGACGCTCTTGGTCGGCCATGCGAGGTCCTGCATCCTGAAGCCGCGCCTGCCGTATTTGGCTTCGTAGGCCTGCTTTATCCCGCGCCCGGTTGACCGCCTTCTCTCAGGATCGGCCGCGTCCGTGCGTCTGTCCATGCTGACGTATAACGGGAGTATCACATGAGCCAGTTCATTTATAACGAGATGGCCGGTGGGCTTGCCCGTGGCTCTGGCTGTCTCTATCTCCTCCAGCAGGCCATAAGGCTCAATCACCATCCCTTTCTCCAGTATCGCATCGCACCCGCCGATGAAATAGCCTGCCGGCAGCTGGTGCGCCGCAAATTCCGTGCCATCATCGAATACCAGCGTATGCCCTGCGTTCGGACCTCCGTTGTACCTTATCACGGCGGTCGGATGTCTGCGCATGGAGTGCAGCAGGACGAGCCTTCCTTTGCCGCCGTCGCCCGCTTGGAGATCTATGTAGACGTAAAGTCCGTAATTAGGGATATGGGAAGCCATAAGCCATCCAAGAATTTAGGTATGCTGCCGTGAGATAAATCCTTTTGTATCGCGCCTGTGGTGCGCCGCGGTGCCGGGAGCTGGAAACGTTTTTAAACGCGGAAACAACCCTAAACCGGGGAAAGCCATGGTCGACGAAACCAATGAAGCGGCCGCGACTGGCGCGAACGCAGCGGACAACACAGACGAAGTCATGAACAGCCCGATGGTCAAGATGGAGATGGCCAGGGCATTCCTGGGAGGCGCACCGGGCGATGCGCCCGGCGGCCATGACGACGGCGCTGTCGGCCTGAGCAAGACCCATCTCGTTTTCGTCCCGCGTGGCCAGAAGCTGCTCGTCGGCTCCATGAAGCTCGTGGCGACCTTGATCTCGCTCATCGTCCTGGTGGCGCTGGCTGGCGGACTAGCCTCCCTGCTGGGTCTCGGAGGCTTCATACTCGGTCTGATAATCTACTACGCCATCTGGAAGACGTTCCTGAAGGGCGCAGTCCATGCGATATTGGCGCGGTCCTTTGACGTGAAGAAGCAGATGCAATCGGAGCACGGAAGGGCTATAGCCAGAGCGGACATAACGAAGGTGGAGAAAGGAACGGTCAAGGAGAATGGGCCGCATTTCATGAGCGTGCACTTCAGGCGCGGCGACGCCAAGGATACGGTGAGCTTCATCTTCGGCCCCTTCGGCGGGAGCGGCTACGGGACGGAGAAATCCGTGGACGAATTCATGGCCGCCATCAATGCTGCGCCTGAGGATGCCGCCGCAAAGAAAGAATAAAGCTTCGTTCATCCTACGGTTTCTTTCGCGAAAGGCACGGACGCGTAAGAATTAATTCCTTTGCTCCAAGGCCTTCTCATGATGAGACGTTACGTATCCAATAAAGAGAGGCTGGTCTGTGGCTACTGCCAGTGGGAAATATTGCCCGGAAGGACATTCATCATGCTGGACGAAGACCCGGAAATGACGTTCGGCAATCGCATCTGCCTCGATGAGTGGTTAGAAAAGATGGACCCAGAAACTCGGGCCACGGCAGCACAGATGAAGGCTGAAAAGCGCGTCCTCGTATACGACCCTTCTGCCGCGGCTACCTAGTCACTTCCTGCTTCCTGACGAAGTCGTACAGCTCCTTGGCTTTGCCTTTCTCGAAATGCTCGCGGATGGGGCAGACCATCTTTTCCAGATACGACACCGTGGCTGCCTTCAGATCCTGCGGGTGCAGCGTGCCGGCGGCAAAAGAACGTTCGAGCTCTGCGTAGGTGGCGAATGCGACGGGCCCACCGAACTTGGCCGGGCGCTCGACCTTGAATTCCTTGAAGGCTGAACCGCCGTCGCGCATCAGTATGTAACGGCAGTATTCGAGGACTGGGTTGCCTTCGACGACCTTCGCCGGGCAGTATGCCTTGTCCAGCTTGCCTTTGACGGCGTCGGCGCTGTCGTGGACGAATATGGCCGATTCGGGACGGGACTTGCTCATCTTCGACGAGATCTCAGCGTCCATCGCCTTGTCCGTCTCGAAGCCGTCCGGCTGCTTCATTCCCTGAAGCCCCATGAGCATGTGGTGGTGGACGAGCACGGGCTTCTTCCATCCGAGTTTCGGAGCCAGTTCCCTCGCGAGGATGTTGGCCCTGCGTTGGTCCAGTCCAAGCTGGCATATGTCCACGCCGAGGTGGAAGATGTCCGCGACCTGCATCGTTGGGTACAGGTATTGGGCGACTTCCTGCATCTCCCCTTCCTTTCTGCCCATGATGGTGAGGCAGCGCGTCGCGCGGGCCACGGTCGTGTTTTTGGCCACGAGCACGACCTTCTTCCAGTATTCGGGGTCCTTGACGAGGTCGCTGGCCCATGCAACGCTGACTTTAGAAGTGTCGATGCCTGCGCCTTTCCAAACCTCTATGAAATATTCGCCTACCTTGCGTATGGCGCTGAGGTCGCCGCCCATCTTGTTGTTTATCCAGCCGTGCCAGTCCGCAAGCAGAAGGGTGAAACGGACGCCGGCCTTCATGAGGTCCTTCAGGTTCAGCGCGCGGAAGACGCCGAAATGTATCGGAGCCATGCCAGAAGGCTCGAAGCCGTCGTATGCGACGGGATGGTCGTTCGTCTGAAGCAGCTGCTTCAGCTCCTCCGTGGTGATGACCTCTTCACCTATCGAACGAATAAGCGAGAGTCGGCTTTCGACGTCCATATCCATTAAAATTGGGCGGTTGCCATTTAAATGCTCCGGGCAATTCTTTTTCATGGCAGGCCAGCAAGAGCAGAAAGCGTCCGGCAACGCGGGAATAACGCTGCCCAGCCCCGTCGCTTCCGTGCTGCCTTCGTTCGACCGCGGCGCCCTGACGGCGATATACGGCGGACCAGGGACGGGGAAGACGTGTCTGTGTCTCATGGCATGCGTCGAAGCCGCCGCCGACGGCGGGAAAATCGTGTACATAGACACGGAAAGCAGCTTCTCCGTGGAACGCGTTAAACAACTCCTAGGCAACCGCATGCCTATGGACAAGTTCCTCAAAGCCGTGGAGATAGTGGAACCAGATACCCTGGACAGGCAGGCTGAGGCCATAGAGTCGCTGTCGTCGAAGGACTGCAGCCTCATCGTTGTGGACTCGCTTGTCTCTCTCTATCGCCTGGAGTACTCTAACCAGGACGAAGTGCTGGCAGCGTCGAGAAAGCTGTCCAAGCAACTGGCTTCATTGGCGATACTGGCGAAAAGAAAAGGCATCCCAGTGATAGTCACGGCGCACACCTACAAGAACCGCACGACGGGGGCCGATGAGATGCTCGGCGGTGAGGTGCTGAAATATTGGTCCAAGGCCATCCTGTTCCTCGAGCGCACTGACAAAATGTCAGAGCGCATCGCGCGGCTTTCCAAGCACCGCCACCTCCCGGAAGGCGGCGAGGCGAAGTTCATGCTCGTGGAAAGCGGCATAGCGCCGGTGAGGTTTAAGCTGTTCTAGTCAGCGCGAACGCCAAGCGCGCGCAAGTCCGCCTTCAGCTTGCCGAAGCTGGTGTAATGCAGCGCCTTCATGCCTTCGGCTTCGGCCGGGGCAAGGTTTTCCATCCGGTCGTCGATAAAGACGCACTGTTCCGGCTGCAGGCCAGCGCCGTCGAAAAGCATGCGGTAAATGGCGCGGTCCGGCTTCCTCCGTCCCACCTCATTTGAGAAGAGCATGCGCTCGAAATTGCGTTCCAGCAGCGGCCGCAGCGAGAGCGTGTTTATCTCCGTCTGGTTCGACAGCACGAACAGGCGGTGACGCGGCACAAGGGAACGCACGAAATCCAGGACGGTGCTCCTGAGCGGGTAGCCTTCAAGGTAAGCGGCGGCGAACTGCTCATAGGTCAGCGGAAGCTCGAGTCGCCGGGCGGCTTTCTCATGCATCTCCTTCGCCGTCATGCGGCCGACAGCGGCATGCGGGTAGATCTCCCTGTGTATGACCTGCCAGGCGCGCTCGAACTCGATGCCGTGCGGCTCCACCATCCTCGCGACAGCCAGCGGAAGCCGGTCTCCAGTTATAACGCCGCTGACGTCGAAGACCAGCGCAGGGCCCATAACTATTTTATGGTGTAAAATACTATTTAAAAGTTTCGGTCTTGGCCGAAGGCGATGAAGACTATCCAAGCCGCGTTCAACCCATCAAGAGCCCCCTTTCTTGATTATCGAGACCTTGTGCGCTTCTTGGACGCCTCGTACGCCGTCACGAGCGCGCAGGATACGAGATACCAGATAGCAACATCGACGGCCATGGCGCCAATGTCATAATTCCATGCTGCGGGGGTTGGAGAGTCATAAATAAGCATAAGCCATGCGAAGCTTCCTGGAAATCCGTAAAAGTTTTCCACTTGCGAATGGACACCGGCAAGAAGGGAAGTGGAGATGAACAAGACCAGGAGCAGGACGACTTTGGCGACGGTTGGCTTTAGGAAACTCTTCACATTCATTACTTAATTGTGGGCTTCCCAACTAATAAAATTTCCCGGCAAACTCAGCGACTTTCGGGGGAAGTTGAACCCTTCATCTTCACAGTTTCTACCAGTTCTTTCTCATATTTCTCGAAGAGCAGCCTCGTCCCTTTCACCAGGTCAAGCCCGAGCGCCTCCTCGACGGTGAACCAACCGCCCGACAGGGCCTCGCTGGGGTCAAGCTTGACGTCGCCGCCGACGCAATCGGCCAGGTAGAAGTGGACGAAACGGGCTTTGAACTCCGCAGGCATCGTGAAAATCCTTTTCAGCACCTTCACGTCCAGCCCCGTCTCCTCCTTAACCTCGCGGACGCACGCCGCCTCCGGCGTTTCCCCGGGTTTCACGCCGCCCGACGGCGGGAACCACGTGTACGGCTGCGGCTTGCCGCCTGGCTGCTTTATCAGAAAGAACCTGGACTTCGCGCCTTCGGACTTCCTCACGACGACGGAGACGCTCTCCTCCCCTTCTATCATGCTTCTGCCTCTTCCACCGCGCTACAGGCTCTCCAGCAGCTTCCTGACCTTGTCGCGGCCTGACGCGAGAATGAAAGGAGCGAGCTTCGGGCCGCTCTCCTTCCCCAGGAGCGCAAGGTAAGCGGCACGGAAAAGCTGCTGCGGCTTCAGTCCGTGGGCTTTGGCCACGTTCCAGAAGGCGTCGTGCAGCTCCTGACCCGACGCCTTGGGCAGCATGGACGACAGCTCCTTCAGCGCGGCGCGCTCCTCCGACGACAGCTTTGCCTTAGTTTCAGCCGTGACGGACGCAGCGAGGCTTATCGCCTGCTCCGGAGCGTGCTTGCTGACCCAAACGGCGGCGCAGGCGATTCTCCCCAGGACCGCCTTCTTTTGCGCCGGCGCGAGCTTGCCTTTGATGTGGCCGCTGTCCTTGAGCATCTTTTCTATGGACGCCGGGTCGTGCGTGGTCTGCGAAAGCATGACTGCGAAGTCGAACGGCAGCGGGTTGGGCGCGTCAGGCTTCCCACGCTGCGAGATTGCGTAAAGCCTCTTCATGTGCGCAGCCTCCTTCTCATTGCCATGCTCCTCGCCGGCGAAGACACGGGCATGAAGGTCGTAGTCGTCGTAGACCTTCGGAAGGTCCTTGAATGAAAAGGAACGCGTCTTCATCAGCCGCTTGTTGTAGAACAGCCTCAGCAGCTCCGGAGGCGCCACTTCGAGCCAGTCCTTGGGGTAGACGACGTTGCCGAGGCTTGCGGACATCTTCTTCCCGTCGATCATGAGGTGCTCGTAGAAGATAGGAACGGGCATCGGGAAATCCAGCACGCGCTCGACGATTTCGCCGTTCACCCACCACGCGGACATGGGGACCTGATATTCCTTGCCAGCACCCTCTGACGCCACCTTCCAGTGCGCCCACTGGCAGGCCCACTCTGACTTCCACACCAACTTTCCGTTGCATTTCAGCGGGTCGTCCACGCCTTCATGGCCGCACCCCTTCGCCACGGTCGTGGCGAACTTGTAGTCTTGGCATTTGTAGTGGACTTTGCCGCCTTCCATCCTTTCGACGCGCGGCGTTATTATCTTCCCGCACTCCTCGCATATCGGAAGCCACGGGCTCCATCCAGTCTGGACAGGAGCTGAACGGTAGCGGTTCTGTATCTCCCTCACGGCCTGGGCTTTCTCCAGTATGGACTTTACGTACGGCCTGAACGTGCCTTTCCTGTATTCTTCGCGCATCGAGAACTTCTGCATGGGCGAGCCGACGAACTTCTCTATGACCTTCAAATACGCTTCCTTGTGGTGCTCCGCGTAGGATCGGTGGCATCCGTCCGGGTCCGGGATGTCCGTCACGGGCATGCCTAGGTATTGCTCATACTCCTTCGGGACGCCTTTGGGCACTTTCCTGAGCGGGTCCATGTCCTCGGCGACCCAGATGAAGCACGCCTTGGCGCCGGCATCCACGAGCGCACGGAACACGGACTCGCTGCGTATGGTGTCGCTGAGCCTGCCTATGTGCAGGACGCCTGACATGGAGGCCGACGTCTTGACGGTGCATTCCTTCATCGCAGGGACAGGCTTGTCCAGATAATGGAAACGCTTCCTCTCAAGGATCTCCTGGGCGATCTTGTCCGCCCAGAAAAGCGTTCCATCCATCAGCAGCCTCTTTTAGCTTTTTCGCGGGCGGCGTTAAAAGCTACTTCCCCCGCGTCCAGACGAGCGACTTGCCGCCCTTGCCCTTGGTCAGCTTTTCCTTGGCTTTCGCCGCTTCAGGCGCTGCTGGAGCTTTCTTGACGGGCAGCGCGCTCTTCCCAGAAAGTATGGCGTCCACGACCTTGGCCGCCTTCTCTTCGTCCGGTTCGTTTTCTGGATCCGGCTCCGGCTGCTCGTCCGGCTCGTCGTCAGGCGGCATTATCGGCTGCGGCTCCAGGTCGCCTGGCTCGCGCTCGCCGCCCTGCGCGCGCCCGCCGGGCGCCTCCAGGGCCGCTTCGTTCACGAAGCGGACCGTTCCGCCTGCATGGCCCAGCTCCTGCTGCAGCCTGCTCTTAAGGCTCTCCTTGCGCTCGCCGAAGTAGCTTTCAAACTCCTGCGTCAGCTCCAGGATCTTGGTGTGGCCCTTGCTGACGGCCTTGACCAGGCCCTTCTTCTGCAGCTTCTTTATGTACTCGTAAGCCTTGTTGCCCTGTATCTTTATGATCTCCGACTGCTTCACGGGCTCCTTGTAAAGTATCAGCGCCAGCGTGCGCTTGCAGCCTTCGGTCAGATCGGAGTGCGGCGTCAGGTGCGCCACGCGCGGCAGGACGTCATGCCGGACGCGCATGTGCCATCCTTCAGGCGTCTCGGCTATCTCCAGGGCGCGGCCTTCATATTCCCCCTGGAGCTCGCCCAGGACCTTGGCCACGTGGCCCACGTTGACGCCCGTCGCTTTCGACAGTTCCTCCACCTTCAGCGGCCGGTCGGCGACGAACAGCGCGGCCTCGACGAGGTGCTTTGGCATACTATGTTAATGGCCGAGGCCGTATAAATCCTTTGAAAGTTACGAAGGCGGCAGGCAGGAAATGAAAGACGGGGACATTACATAGGCTTTTAAGCGCACCTTCCAACCGCTTTGTGAGAGCCATGTCCCTGGAAACGGCGCGAAGATTCTGCAGTCTTTGTCATGACTATGCCACAGGGCATATCTCCGATGAGATGAAAATGCTCAGAGACCACGCAAACGCCGCAGCCATGCAGGGGTTAGACAAGTATTTGGCGGCTTGCGGAGAGATGGGTGAATGCGTCAACCGCGGGCCTGCATCTTACATCGCAACAGCCTTTGAAGCCCTGAGCGCCTGCGAGAGATGCGATTATAAAACACCGAGGATTGCAAACATCTTGGCAGGTAAATGAGTTCCATGCACCGCAGTTCAACTCTGCATCTTTCGTATGAAAATCTCGTCGAATGGCTTCTCCTGGTGGCAGTCCACTTTCTTTTCCGAGTCCAGGTGCATGAGCGGGACGAACGTCTTGAGGATGCTCTCCCGGGTCCACGCATCCACAACGGATGAAAACGGAACTTCGTCGCCCTTGAGCTTGGCCAGGACCTGGTCTATGCGGTTGTAAAGCTCGTTTATGCGCTTGCTGATGTCCACGCGCTCGATGCGGATCTCGGCGCGGCCCTTCGTGTCACGCATCTCCTTCCTGTGCTCGGTGCGCATGGCCCGTCGCAAGGCGAACACAAGCTCCTCGAACATCACCTTCCTGTGGTGCACGCGGCGCTCGTGCAGGCTGACGGCATCGAAATTCGGCGGCGCAGCCGGCGCTTCATCCAGGGGCGCTTCCATGTCCTCCGGTTCCACTTCCGGAAGCTGCGGGCCCGCCATGGCATCCTTCACCATGTCTATGAAGTCCAGGTGGTCGGCCTTCATCTTCAGCAGCACGGCGGCGATGATGACGTATTTGGCAGGCATACGGAAGTCCATCCGCTTCATCTTCGCCAGGTAGCCGATGAACGCCTCGGTGAGCTTGGTGAGGTCGATGTCCCACGGGTCTATGGCCTGCTCGCAGAGGATGCGGTAAATCACCTGCTCCCACGGATAATCAGAGGCCATCATGTCGATGATGCCGCGCTCGCTGACGTCGCCCATGGTAATAATATGGTGGCTCCCTGTTTATATTGTGAGCGCTGAGGAAGCCGCATGGACTAAAAACGCAGTCTCAGGGACCTACTGCATCCATTCCGTCGGGCAGGACGTGTAGCCCCACGCCTGCTGGCATGACGTCTTTGGGGTGCCCACTTCCAGGTCCCAGCTGGCCGGCAGCGTCTGCGTTGTCCTGCACGAGGCGCTGCCTGACATGGCGCACTGGTTCTTGAACTCCAGGAACGGGTTGGTGTTGAAGACGTTGGTGAACACGACCAGGAGGACCAGCGCCACGACGATGATGACCACGGCTGACATGATTAGCCACAGCATCTGAGAAAGGCCCTTCATGGTAGATTATTGGCGGACCGGACTTAAATGCGGCTAGCTTGACCATTCCTCGGGGCACGACGGCTTGCCTGTGACCTCTGCGCACGTCTTCTGCTGCCCGCCGACGTTGACCGTGGATTCCCAGTCCGGCGGCAGGGACTTTATGGCCATGCAGGTCGCCTTGCCCTTCATGACGCAGTAGTTGCTGAACTCGGTGATGCTGCCGAAGATGGGTATGACCTTTGCGAATATGACGAGGATGACTAGCGCCACGACGATGATGACCACGGACGCCATGACTATCCAAAGGGTCTCAGAGAGGCCTATCATACGAGCACGTGATAAAGTATTGCCTCGCGCAATAAAGAACGCTCTGCCGTCAAGGCGTGGTCGTTTCGTCCTGCACGCCATATGTGGCGCAGGTGACTTCGGACAGCTGCAGCGCGCAGCTCGTCTTCTTCTGGTCGATGACCACTTCACTCTCCCACGTGAGCGGCAGGTAGCCGGTCGTCTGGCAGCTGAGCGATGCGGACGTCTGGCATTGCTGCTTGAAACCGGCCAGCGTCTGTATCGGCGCTATGCCGCGGCCGAATATGGTCAGAAGGACGAGCGCCACGACGATGACAATCACGGCCGCTATCACAATCCAGAGCGTGTTCGTCATGCCCAGGCTGGAACCCATGATTATCTTATGGGGTTCCGCGTTTATAAAACCCATGAAAAGGCCTGCGCAAGCCCCGGACTTCGCGCGGCGGAACATATTTATCGCCGGACGGCAAATAATCACCATGAGCAATGCGTGGAAGAAGGCCGCGGAAGAGAGCCGTGCCGCGGTGGCCGAAATCTCAAGCCGCGTCAGCGGCTATTCATACGAAACCCCGGAGCAGTCCAGAGGGACGGACGAAGCGCTTTTCTCGTTCGTCAGGGAACACATGCGCCGCGTCGGCGACGCCATGCACGACGTCATGAACACCGGGTTTGAACTGCACAAGGACGACCTGGGTGACAGGGCGCGGAACGCGCTGGACATCGCGTTGGGCATAGAGTCGCGCACCGGGGCGCCTGGCGAATGGCCGAGGCTGCCCATGGAATTCCTGAAAAAGCTGATAATGAAAGACTCGGTCATCGCGCTGGGCTCCGAGCAGATCGCTGACGAAGCCGAGGCGCTGGCCGACGGGCTCAGGGAGGCGGCGAAGGCGGACGAGACGTACAAGAAGGAGCGGCCTGCGCTGACGAGGGAGGTGGACGCGCTGGCCCAGTCGCTGGACAACCTCTACGCCGTGCTCAGGGAGCGGGAGAAGCTGCGCAGCGTCCGAACCGACCAGCTGAAGAAAGCTGCGGACGACTTTGACTGATCCGTAGACTACACGGGCATTACAGCTGCGAAAGCATTTATACCGCCCGGAGAATTCTCGAGATGCGCGGTCAGTTCCTGATATACGGCGACGACAACCCGTCCAAGTCGAGGCCATACGTGACGTACGGGCTCATAGCGGCCAACGTCCTGGTGTTCATATGGAGCCTGACGGACTTCGAAGGCATCATCTCGCGCTGGGGATTCATCCCCGTCCAGTTCTCTTTCCTGACCATGCTCACGTCCACTTTCCTCCACGGGAGCCCGGACCACATCTTCGGCAACATGCTGTTCCTCTACATCTTCGGCGACAACGTCGAGGACCGTTTCGGTCGCGGGCGCTTCCTGGCGTTCTACCTGCTCGGAGGCATGTTCGCGGCGTTCATACAGTATGCGACGGATCCGCTCTCCTCAGTTCCCACGATAGGGGCGAGCGGCGCGATATCGGCCATCCTGGGCGCCTACCTGGCCATGTTCCCGCACGCGCGGGTGAAAGTGGCAGGGTTCTTCTACCAGCCCATGGCTTTCCGCGCCGAGGTGGTCATCGGCCTTTGGTTCGTCGTCCAGTTCGTATGGGGCATTACCAGCTTCGTCGGCGGCGCGGGAAGCAACATAGCGTTCTGGGCGCACATAGGCGGCTTCGCCTTCGGCTACATCATAACGAAGCTGTGGAAGAAGCCCGGACCGCCGGAGCATGGCGAGGACGCAGAGCGATAGCGCCTGGTCAGCCGTCCACAAGCGTCAGCGTTATCGTGTCCGAAGCCTCGGCGCCGCAGGCGCGGACTTCCGCTGTCACGTTGTAGGCGCCAGGGTAGACGCCGCCGCAGCCTTTGGTGCAGCGTGGCGCCGTCGCGCTGAAATGCAATTGCTGCGTGCCCCGTTCGAGAGTCGCCACCTTCGTCTCGTTTATGTAAGCCATGCTGGACGGCCGGATGCCTATGACACTGACAGCGGCCCTGCCCACGCAGCCACTAGAGTCGACGGCCACGACGATGCCTATGGCCTCGCTGGAGGCGTATGCTAGCTTGTCAGTCTTTATATGGACTTGGAACGACGGCTTCGCAAGAGCGTCGCTGTCGGCTGCCAAGGACTGCACGAAGCCGCATGCGAATATGAGAAGGGCTGCGCCCAAAACCACGGAATGCTCCATTCAGACGGCCTCTCCCCAGCCTATGAGGCGCCAACGGCCAAGGATTTGGCGCGACAGCGTGACTTTCTGGCCGTGCTCGATGCACGCGGGGACCTTGATGTCAAGGTCGACCTTCCCCTTAGCCGCGGACGACACCGTGCCTATGGTTCTGCTGATGCCAGCCGTCATGACGAGCGTGTCGCCCTGCTTCAGCTGCTCGACCGTCTCCTGCGTCTCTGTCCCCGCCACGCGTTCGAGCAGGTGCACCGTGAGCGTGACATTCTTCACAGCCGGCGGCAGCGTCCCCGGGCGCCCCACCAGATTGCCTCCCAGCGTGTCAGACTTCGTCAGGCTCGGGTCCAGAGACGTGCGGACGCCCAGCAGGCCGCCAGGGCCGGCGCGGTCCAGGGCGCGGCCCGATTTCTGCAGGCCCGTGATCTTCGTCCTCGCAGCCTTGTAATCGTTCTTCACCTTCAGCCCGGGCGCTATCTCTATCTCGTCGCCGACGCTCAGCTGGCCTTCGGTTATCGAGCCGCCCAGCACGCCGCCCTGCAGTCCCGCCACGGGAGTGCCGGGCTTGTTGACGTCGAAGGAGCGGGCCACCATCATCCTTGGCGGCTTCGCCGGGTCCCTGGCAGGGACGGGCATGGCCTGCAGCAGCGTCTCCACCAGCGCGTCGATGTTTATGCGCTGCTGCGCTGAGACAGGGACGATGGGCGCGTTCTCAGCGACGGTCCCGCGCACGAATTCCACTATCTGCTTGTGGTTCCGCAGCGCCTCCTCCTCTGTCACCAGGTCGATCTTGTTCTGGACGATGACTATGTTGCGGATGCCGACTATGTCCAGGACGATCAGGTGCTCGCGCGTCTGCGGCTGCGGGCACTTCTCGTTGGCCGCCACCAGCAGCAGCGCCCCGTCCATCATCGCCGCGCCCGAAAGGACCGTCGCCATCAACGTCTCGTGGCCCGGCGCGTCGACGAGCGATATGGTCCGGAGCGGCTTGCAGTCAGAAAAGCAACGGATGCACTTGGCCGCTGTCCCGAAGCGCTCCTGGCCCTGGCACTTCGGGCATTCGTAGAACGTGACGTCGGCGTAGCCGAGCCTTATGGTGATGCCGCGCTTTATCTCTTCCGAGTGCGTGTCCGTCCACTTGCCGCTCAGCGCCTCGGTGAGCGTCGTCTTGCCGTGGTCGACGTGGCCTACGATGCCTATGTTCATGACAGGCGTCAGCGCATCTGACGCGCTCGTGCCACTGGCCTTCGCTTTCGCCGTCACGGACTTCGCAGCCATCCTTCTCCTTCAGAACCATGGGCCCGGGGGGATTTTCACACAGCTTTACCTTGCATGTCCTTCGCTTTTGCTCCACAGGTTTTGTGTATGCGTGAGCTACCGGAAAAGCGGTGTTTTGAACCCACGACCTTGTGGTTAAGAGCCACCTGCTCTAGCCAGACTGAGCTACGGGCCCATCCGATAGTGAGTAATTGCGCTTGATGGTTTATATTGTTTGGGACATGGGGCCTGCTCGGGAATGCGGCGGTCTCAGTCAAGCGCAAGCAAAACCTTATCTTGAAAACGCCTCACCCGCTCCTGGAACGAGTTGCACGGGCAAAGCAGTCCTGCGTGATAGAGGGTGAAGGCGTTCATCGGGCCGTCGGCCGCATACGAAGGCCAGCCCCTTGCACGGCGCGGGCGCACGTCGAATGCTCTCTCGCATTCAGTTGCTGGAAACAACTCGCATCCCGCGGATTCCAGCTTCTCTCTCGCCTCTTCCAGATTTCCGAACTTGTAAGAACGGTCTACCATAATCACGACTTGGATGGAAGTTTTTTAAAAACCCATGATGTGCCGGGCATGCCGCTGAACCCCGACGACGCTCTCAGCGACACGAGACCGCGTCTCGCCTACCAGCTCCTTTCCAGCTCCATGCACGCATCGGCAAGTATCGGCGCCCCGACAGGGAACTCCCTGAAAGCCCTCAGGACATGCTCAGACCCATGGGCTCCGATAGCTTCGGCGACAATCTTTTCGTTCATCCTGTACAGTGGATGGTACAGGGCAGCCTTGGGATACCTGAACGGATCGAAGTAAGCCAGCGACCGTGTCCGCGCCCATGACGGAATGCCCACGACTTCCATGATGTAAGCCTCGAGCTCCTTCTGGCTGCCGAATTCCGGTTTTTCTTTCAGCATGCGCAGCGAGCAATCGGTCGTGTACATCCCTCTCAGTTCAGACAGCCCGGCCTCCAGAACGCAGAGCTCCGGTGGGATATCCCACGTTTCAGGCCCCACCCCGAGCGGCTCGGCAAACAACTGGTCGAAGCAGTCGCCTGCCCCCTCCTCGGCCGTGACTATGTACGAGCACATGGTCCCGGTTCCGAGCATGGTGTCGTTCACGCCTTCCTCCAGGCGTTCCATGTAAAGCGCCTCTTTCAGCGCGCACAACAGGAAATGGGTGAACTCATGTTTTGTGAGGGCGTGAATCCTTGCCAAGGAGCTTTCGGGGTCAGGCCTTATCCTGCTGTATCCCCTGTATCCAGGCCTGTAATCGAAGGAGCCCATCTGCGTGCTGTCCGCCGGAAGCACCTTCACGACGATCTCAGCCTCGCTTGGCACGAACGGGATGCGCTCTTTCGCCGCGCGCAAGAACTCCAGAAGCATCTCACCGTAGACGTCGGCAACGCGGCCGCCCACCACGAAACTTTCATTGTATCTCCCCATGAACTCCCCAAAGCCGGCCCCTTCCATGCCAGGGAACAGGCCCTCCAGCATGGCCGTTATTTCGCCCCTCTTCTCCCGCATCTCCCTCTGCCTTTGCCTTGCCGGAGGATACCGGGCTCCCGGCATGCAAAGCACGGCAGGCATTATCTCTTCGCCGAAGTCCCTTGCAGGCCTGACGCCTCTGGCAGCCCAGACCAAGGAATCCCGCACTGCCCTGTAGCCCTCCTCCAAGGAAGGCACCTGTTTTCTCCTTGCCTTGCCGCTTATGCGGTTCTCATCAATGCCGCCCGCTTCCTTCGTGGCCCGCCGAGCCAAGCCTGGGACGTCCACGGCCCTGATGACATCCAGCCTCGCCTGGACGACGTCTTCGTCGCCTGGCCTCCTGCCGCTTCTGGTCATCTCAAAGACCTTCGCAACCTCCGGCGTATCCCTGGCGCCGCCCCATTCTTCTTCGGGCAGCAGCGACGAATCAAGGAAAACCTTCTCTTCCTCGCCGCAGTCATTCGGACCTGTCCCTCCGGCCGCGGCCTCCAGGGCGACAAGCAGGTCCATGTAGTGCCGGCTGAACCGTTGTGCATGCGCCCGGCTCCTTTCGCTCTCTGACATACGCCCGATTGACCTTTCAAAACAAGCTTTTTAAAAGCCGCAGACCTCCGAAATCCTAAACAGGAACCTTTTTAAAGCCGCGCCAGCATTAACTTATTGGGCGGCCAAAGCGGGGAGGCTCACCCGTTCCCATTTCGAACACGGAAGTTAAGATCCCCGGCGGTCTGGGCGGTACTATCCTCGGACGGGAAACCCAGATTGCTGCCCTTTTTTATGTTTTTGCGTCCTGGCGCCGCTTTCTCTCTGACCTTCTCTAAAACGGCTTTCCGCCTAGAATCCCGAGGCGCCTTCCGGAAGCGCTTCGAATGAAGCGCTCAGCTTGTCCAGCTGTTTTTTCGTGCCCGCCTCCAGCTTCACGAGGTCTGACCTTATCGCATTCTGCCTTTTCAACTCGGCCTTCGTTTCACCTTCCATCTTCGTGACCTCGATTATGTTCACATTCATCAGTTCAGTGGTGGGACGCGGCCTGCGGGTAACCGTCAGGTCCTGAGGCGATTCGGAGAAGTACGTCATGACATTGCCTATGTCCGCCAGCAGCGCGTTCAGCCTGTCTACGTTGTCCGCGGTCGTTTGCAGCGCAATCTCGATCTGCTGGTACTCGATCTCCACCTTAGTCTCTGACGCCTGAAGCTGCCAGTTCCCGCCCTCGAGCGAAGCCAACCTCTCCTCCATCTGCAGCTTGCTATTCAACATGTCCAGCCGCGAGCTTCTCGTCTCTTTCAGCGCTTCCTTCGCGTCTCTCCATTGCTGAGCCAGGGCCTCGAGCTGGACGGCGTCCGTCGGCAATTTCATGAAATTGAGGACGGTGGCCAGAGTAAGTGCCTCTGGCCCGGCTAAGCAACTGACGCCCATCGAAACCGCGGCTATGAGATTCACCTGATTCACCTTCCCCATCGTCTCCTTCTTCAACTTGATTGTCTGGGCCTCCCACACCGCCAAATCTTCGTTGTTGGTACCAAGGTCGGTGTCAACATCAGCCAACTGGCCGGTCAATGCAAAGACGGCGGGCGCTATCGTGGGGATGGAAGAAAGGATTGCGGGAGCCTGACCCTTGTCGAAGGCGTAATATATGCGCCCTAGCGCCTGTCCTTCGGGCAATACGACCTCTCCGTCAGAAGCTATTCCTTCGACGCGGACGATGAACGGTGCCCCACCCGGATTCGAATTCGCCGTGTCCACAAGGTAAGGCTCCCCTCTCTTGTATATTACGTTGAACGTGTGGAATGAGGACACGTCGCCAGGCGGTATTATTTCACCCTGCACCAGATAGCTCTCCCGTCCCTCCTGCGCGAAGAGCTGCGCGAGGATGGAACGTTCCACGCACTCCCCTTCTCCTTGGTTCAGGACTTCGGAAAAAAACACAACCCGTTTGTTGCTATTGGCAACACCCTTCTGCTCGAACAGCGAAAGCATCTTGCTTCCCGCGCCCGTTCCGGAAGGTGGCCTCAATGCGTTCTCAATCTCTTTCGTTGGGACTTCTCCCGGCTGGATGCCGAGCCTTGCCCGTGTCTGCCTGACCCAGTCAAGAGTGGCTTCGTCAATCTTGTAAACCAACTGTTCCCCGCTCAACGAGGATGACTTCACCACCTCGGCGCCTTCTCCGAGCCTCGAAGATGCCTTGCCAAGAAGCCCGTACCATTCCTCAACTCCGGAAAGGGCCTTCAAAGTCTCCCCGACCGGCAGGATTTTGCCGCTGGCCGCTTTCGCAATCATTTGCGCCTCTGTGACGGCTTCTGGAATATTGACATTTATACACTCCTTGACGCTTTTCAAGACAGCCAGAGCTTCCGGATCCGTTGCCAACGATTCGTCCACGTTCAAAACATATGGAAGGAGCTTTCTGATTTCCGGTCCGAGGGGTTTTTGGCCATAAAACTTTTTTAGGGTTTCCGCAGTCTCTCCACCAACCGGATAACGCCCAACGTATGATTGTAGTGCTTCCCAAAAAGGCTTATCATTAGCTAAAGCGTTGAGGCCGCCCATCTCTGCGAACGATTCCGTGAGCTGTCTATCTACTATGTATGTCACTTGTCTGACTTTTCCGATAAGCGGTTGTTCATAGCCTCCTAAATTGCCGAGCGAAGCCCCGGTCTGAGAAATCATGTAACGCACTTCGACAAAACGGTCATCAATTTTATCTAGCACAAGATTTCTTATATTCCTGCCACATGCATCACCCCATCTCGAATATGTAGTACTCCACTCATCTATAAAATTATCATAATAGATGCTTTTTGTCTGATCGATCACTCTCAAATATACAGGAGGGTGACCATACTTTGCTGTAAAGTCAGCTACAGTTTTTATTTCCGCAGAAGCACCAGTGCTATATATACTTCCTACTTTCTGGCCTCGCTGCCCTGGACTGAACCAGCTCGCTGGCAAAACGTTAAATCTGTTTTCATTTAAACCAGCCGTGACATCGGGGGTCCCCAGCATAAACCGATTAAAAGTGTTAGGCGAACTCTCGCTGTTCGGCGGAAGCTGGAAATCCTCAACTCCAGCTTTTCTGTACGCCTGCCTCACCATTTCTTCCAATTCGTTGTCGGTTATGACGGCACCGTCGCGTTCTTTAATCATCCCCTTGAGCACGTCGGCAGCCTTTTTATCGGCTGTTTCGGTCAAAAGAAAGGCTTCCTGTGAAATAGTTTCAAGGCGGGAAGCGACTCCACTCAGTTTCTCTGCCAGCGGAGCCGAAGGCTTGACGCCGAATTTGTTTTCCATCCGTGTCGTGATGTCCTCCACTCTTTTTGACAGTTGTGAGAAAGTTTCTCTCTGAGAAGGCACTGATATGTCTATGCTATTTGATACCTCGATATACCTCTCAGTCAAGGCATCTATCGCCTCTTGCGGACTTTTGTCGAGAGATTTCCCTGACAACAGTGAGTTGCAAATGTTCCCTTCATCTTCCATTCCACCGAAACAAGACTTCGCATGCACACCTGGCACGTATTTCCTCGTTTCTTGCGCGAGCCTGTTGCTTTCTGAACTCCAAAAGCCAGAATTGTCTGTAACATCTTCGGTTATGGTTGCTGGCTTCCCGTTCTCTAAAGAACGCCCAATAACATTATCTCCATAAATGCGACCGTCTGCAGAAACACCGTTCCAGTATTCTGGCGTCCCTTTGGCAGTGGTATACCCCATTCCCTTTAACTCAGTTCTGATAGCTTCACGCATGCCCGTGGGATTCTTTACCGGGTCAATGTCCGGAATGATCTTTATCCTTGCGGGACCAGCGGTCATTCCTGGTTTATATGCGCTCTCTTGGACCAATACGACACTGCGATCTGACAGCTTAGATGGGCCGAACGTATACGTGTCAGCCAAGTTTAAATTAACTACTTCATCCATTATATCATCTACTGGGGTGATTATTGCTATTTTATCGCCTGTCCAATCGTTTCCGATATGAGACGGCACTCCATCGTTGAGATAATAGTGAACAGTGAAACGGTTGGTATCTTCGTAATAAGCTTTTGGTTGTACAACGCCATTTTCTGGCCATGTAGGAGTGCAATGAACTGCAGCCAAGTTTTTGGTTTCCAGCTTGAATTTGCCGTCAGGTCCGTTCAAAATCAGCGTTCCTGGTTTCTCCTTGTTGCTTGGGAGCTTGCCCGGTTCTTCAGGAGTCCCGGCCGTTCCTGCGTTGCCCGCCTGCGGCGTGCCAGGCTGGGCAGTTCCAGATTCCGCCGCCTGCGCCCTGGACAGCACGGCCTGCGCCTCCTGAGATATGGGTTCTACGATGCCGCTGGCGGTCAGCCAGCTCTCTCCGGCTGTTCCCGTAAGGCTGCAGGCCCCGACCTTGGCGGACGCGACGGCGCTGGCCACATCCTCCCTCACGAACGGGCAGACGGCCGACGAGGCCCGTCCCAGATAGCCGGCGGCCACAACGACGTTGGCTGCGGCCATGAAAGTCATGGGAGCCCCCGATGCGGCGACGGCACCTATGGCATCCGATGCCGACGAGGTGACGGCGCTTATGACGCGCGACGCCCCGGCAGCCACCGCGCCGGCGGCCTCCGCAGCCTCGCCGACCGATGGGAGCTGCACTCCCTGCCATGGCAATGCAGCCACAGCAGAAGTGCCTGCGACGGCGATGACCGTTCCTTTTTCACCACCTTTGGCCAGTTCCAGCGGGCTGCATGTTTCCAGCGGCTGCTTGAGCCTGTCTGCGTTCTGGATGCCTGCCCACGTTTCCTTTGGCGTTGCCGCCTCCAGCTTCACGGCGGCCATCCTGAAGCCGTTCCCTGGCATCCTGTAACTGCTTCCGGAAGCCGTGGCAATCTCGTACACATCGCCACCGACGTTCGTGACGGAGACGACGGCCTCGGCTCCGAGGGCAGCCTCGGCGTAGCCTTCTTGGACGCAGTCCTTCCACGCGTCCTTGCACGCGCTTTCGGAGCACTGCATGCCGTCGCCCTGGCAGTAGCAGATGTCGAAGGACTTTACTGGCTCCTTTGCATCGCCGCAGCGCAGCTCGACAGTGTGATTTCCTTCCGTGCCAATGATCTGCGCCGCAGATGCCGGCAGCTCGACGGGCTTGCCGTCAACGTAAATGCTGTAGTTTGAGCCGTCATCGCATTGCACGCCGTCGGCGACTGCCTTAAGCTGCGGCCCAGCATCAAGCGGGCAGCTGCCCTGGTCGCCGCAGCCGCATCCGGAAGCGGCTTGGACGCCGCAGCAGAATGGCGACGGGCTGTCGCCGCACGACGCCCAGAAGTTGCCCTGAGCCGTGCCTTTCCCGAATTTCGTGTCAATGCCGCTCTTGGCGGCTTCGACTGCCTGCTGGCGCTCATTTATCATCGCGAACAGCTTATCTACTTCCTGCGCAAGGCTTTCCGTTGCTGACGTGTCACTGCATTGCTTCATCAGATCTGCGCATTCGCCTGCTTCGCAGGCGCCGCTGGCAAGCCTGCCTTGGTATTCCTTGCATTTCTGCCTCATCCCGTCCATCGTCGTCTGCAGCTCCTTGACCTTGGTGAGCTGCGCGGCCAGCAGCTTCAGGCTCTCGCAGTCCTTGGCGTCTATCTCGCTGTACAGCGCTTCGACGTCCTCTATGGAGCCTTTGCTGCCGCCGGTGTCAAAGCTGGCCAGCGAGCGCGTGGCTTCAGCTCTGCCGGCGCTCAAAGTGCTGGACTCTCCGGTCTGCAGCCCGCCAGCCGACTCCCCCGCCTGCACGCCTGAAATGGAAACGCCAGACCCAGCCTTCAGCCCTGCAATGCTTTCGTCAATCTTCAGAGTGCTGGCGGCCCAGTCCGCCACGGGCGCGGTGTCGACTCTGCTCAATGAAAGGCCGTCCATGCCTGCCATGCTCTTCTGCCACGCCTCTGTGACGGCTCTGCCAACGGCTTCGGTCAGCCCTGCGCTTTCACCGCACCTGCCAAGGGCTTCCTGCACCCTGGCCTCTATGCCTTCCAACCCCACCGCCTGCGTTTCCGCCGTCCCGGCGGCATTCGTCGCCTGCTCGCCGGGTTCCAGCGTTCCGTCGCCATCTTCCAGCTGAGGCGCCTCTTCTCCGGACTGCAGCCCGCCGGTCTGGGCGCGAGCGATGATGCTAAGAGACATCAAGAAAGCTGACAATGCCAATATCCCCAAAACTGCGGCCGTGCGTCGCCTATCCATTCGCATCCACCTCGCAGTCCTTGTCAAGTGTGATTGCATGATCCGAAACCGTGGCCATGCACTGTTCCATGGCTTTCGTCAGGCCGGCCAGTTCCTTTATCCTGTCGTTCGCCCCGAGTTTGCCGAAGCCTTCCAGCGATGGGACGTAAACGTAGAGCGTTTTCGTGCCCTCGCCGATGGCGTAGAAACGGGCTATGAAGCCGCCCACCGGCGTGCCGCTGTCGGACAGCTGGGCGGAGATGGAGTACTTGCCTTCCGGCAGCGTTGCCGCGCCAGACGCGCCGCCGAACGTCCTGCGCACCTCTGCGCTGCCCATGAAGAACAGATCCATAGTCTTCGCATTGGGCAGTGGAGCGCCTTTCTGGACAACGTACTTGCCTGCTGTCTTCTTGACCGGAACCTCGTGCAGCTTCAGTTCGACCGCAATGGTCTTGTTGAGCGTCACTTCCAGCCTCTCCAACACGCTGACGTCGGCATTGGCAGAGTACGTGGCATAGCCGTCCTTCCTGACGTCAAGCATGCCGTCGCCGCAGGGCGCAAGCGCCCTGAGCGAGCCTGAACTCTCCGTAGTCCCGATGGCGCAGCCCATGAACAAGACCTTGGCGCCTTCCAAAGGCGCATTAGTCGCGTCCTTGACGGAGACTGTGGCTGCGCACTTCATGGAGCTGCATACGTTGCCGGTTTCGTTCGTGGCGCCTACCACTCCGCTGTTCAGGGAAACGTCAAAGGCGAAGAGCCACGCAAGGTTGCCGTCCGAGACGGCGGCAACGACTGGGTATTTGACAGAATAGCTGATTCGTACGGGGTTAGAGAAGCAGAAGCCATTCACGTCCGTGGCTTCTGCCACGACCGGGCTAGGCGAGACAGCGAAGCTGGCGGCGTCAAGGCCGAAGCTGTCGGGCAACGCAAAGCTGGCCTGCAGGCCGATGTACTTGGCGCCTCCTAGGCCTGGAATGAGGTAGCGAGAGCCTTCAGTCCCGTTAGGGATCTTGCCATAATAGGTGTGGGTGACCGTGCCCTTGACGAGCGCGTCCATGTCGGCCCTCAGCTCGCTCCAGCTTTTCTCGTAGCGGGCGCCGCAGTCGGTCAGGAAGATGAAAAGCGGAAGCCGGCTGATGTCGCTCTCTACAGGCGACGAGGCTATGGCAGCCATAGTGTAATGCTCGAAGAATCCCTGGCGCGCATTGGCTGCGCTGAAATCCTTGGCGAATGCATACATCTGCCCCAGCTTGGACGGGATCTCGATGCTGAACCCGTCCGTGTACGTCTGGTTCTTGACAGTTATAGGCATGTCGACGCGGACCACGACCTTGTTTTCCATGACGCTGACTGAAACGGAATGCGCCTCCAGCTTGACGTTGCTGTTGGCAAGGCTGCGTTCAAGGTAGCTTTTGCCGTTTGTTATATAGCGGTCCAGGACGCTGGCAAACGCGCTGTTGACGTCGGCGATGTTGCCGGGCACGCCGCGGCTGATGTCAGTTCCGAGGAAACGGACGGTGTCCGTGGGCTCTGCATGTCCGCCGTTGGCCGCGATGAGCTTTGCAGCCTCGTATGCGCCGGCGCTTATGTAGCTCGAAACGGAGTCGTGCGCACTCTTGTACTCGTCATTGCCAAACAATGCCTGCGGCGAAAGCATGCCCGAGCTGAAGGCGTAGACGGACGCGAAAACGGCTATAAGGGCGACAGCCACGATCGCCATGTACTCTAGCTGGCCTTTCGCTCCGCTCATCACTTAATAATATTGCAGATGAAGCTTTTATCCGGTGACGGAACATCAAGCGGTCTCCGTTGAAGCCTTAACCGCACGCGCATTACACCAGCCGCCCGCCGCCTGCAAAAACCGCAATGCGCAACCACCAAATTTCCTTTTTATTCCGCGACGCCAAAATCAACAAAGGTTTATGATTCGCGTCTGGATTTCGAAGGACGGCAACCTGAAGGAAACGAAGCGGCTGGAGCAGGGCTGCTGGGTGGACGTCACAGCGCCGGACGGCGAGGAGTTCAAGCGCGTCGCGGTCAGGACTGGCATTCCGGAGGACATCCTTAAGACGCCGCTGGACGAGGACGAGAGGCCCAGGGTGGAGAAAGAGGACGGCCTCACCACCATAATCGTGCACATCCCGGTAGAGAACGCTGACGGCGACGTGCCTGTCGCGACCATTCCCCTGGGCATCTTCATAAACGAGAAGCACATAGTCACGCTCGCATTGCGCGACAGCCCCGTCCTGGAGGACTTCAGGAAAGGCATCGTGCGCAACTTCTGCACCGCCAACAAGGCGCCGATGGTGCTGCAGCTGCTCGCGAGGATGAACGTGCATTACCTCCATTACCTGAGGCGGACGGAAAAGGAGGTGGACCGTCTAGAAACGTCGCTCCTGCGCTCCTTCAAGAACGAGGAGGTCATCAAGATGCTCGGCTTCCAGAAGACGCTAGTTTATTTCAGCAACTCGATAATGGCCAACGCCCAGCTGCTGGACAGGCTCCACAAGGGGACGGCCATACCGCTGACGGCCGAGCAGATGGAGTGGCTTGAGGACATCATCATCGAGTGCCACCAGGCGCTCGAGATGACGAAGATATTCACGGACATCCTAAGCAACACGATGGACGCATACGCCTCCATAGTCTCGAACAACCTCAACATAGTCATGAAGTTCCTGGCGTCGATAACGATAATACTCTCTTTCCCTGCCACGGTCGCCGGCTTCTACGGCATGAACGTGGACCTGCCCCTGCAGAAGGAGCCTTTCGCCTTCCTGCTGACGATACTCCTGTCCTTCGTGATCTCCATAACAGCCGCGATACTGTTCTGGAACAAGCGCTGGCTCTAGCCAGGCCAAGAGTCATCAGCGTGCGGCGGCTGCGCGATCCATTTAAAAGCCTGAAAGGGGAAAATAATAGCGTGCCTTGGTGGTGTAGTGGCCTAATCAGCGCTTCGCTGAGGCCAGGCATCTGGGACTGTCACTCCCTGGACGCGGGTTCGAATCCCGCCCAAGGCGCCTTTTTTTCTTATTTTGAAAACGGTGCTGCCGCAACAGCCATTCACGCCGCCGGGAAGAACATTTTCATGGCCGCTTTGAGGTTGGCTTCGTAATTGCCTTCGTTTCCTATGTAGTGCACGGACTGCGCCCTCCGTTCTATGTCGCCGCTTCCTAGCTTCCATTTGCTGATGCAGTCGGCTATGTCCTCTTCGTCCCTGGCGGCCAGTCTGCCTATCTTGGTGACGACTATGTCCAGCGGATGCAGGGCGGAAAGGCGGATGTTCCTGAGCCCTCCCCGAACCTTGACGCTCTTCTCAGCGTAGTCCGCCGGCAGCTGCTGCGAGAAAATGAGGCCTCCCACGAACAGGTCCACCTTGAAACCGTGCGGCATGGCGTCCAGCGCACGTCTGAACGTCTCCAGCTCATCCTCGCCCGCCAGGCAAAAATCGATGTCCATCGTGCTGCTTTTCAAGCCCAGCAGCGTCATCGCCGTGCCGCCGACTGCGACTAGGCTTATCTTCCGGTTCAGCCGCCTGTCCACTTCCTTCAGGAAACCAATCAGCACGCTCTTGTCAATCTGCCCCATACAGCCTCATCTTCCCCACAGCGGCCGCGGCGTCAAACCTTGAAGGCCTGACACCGGCGGACTGCATCGCCGTCACAAGCCTTTCAGCGCCTGCGTCTTTCCTGGCCTTCGTGAAGGCTTTTAGTGTGCCCATCAGCCCCTCCAGCCTCTTGTATTTCTTGCAGAGATAGAAAAGCATTCCGTAATCTACTGGGTTCTTCGCCAGCAAGGTGGGTATCGCCTCGAGCCTTCTTGTGTCCCCTTTGATCAATATCGAAACGATCACGTACTCCAGCCTTATGTCTGCGCCTCTTTGCAGCTTCCTTCCCAGTTCGGTGTAACCGAACCTGTCCAGATTGTATGCCATGTCCATTTCCGGCATCCTGGCCGGCTCGACGGTCTCGGCGTTCCATGCGCCCGCACCCTGCTCCCCGGCTTCCTTCACGGCTGTCCAGAAATCCTGCGGCCGGAAGAAGGCCACCTGCCTGGGCAGCATGGATTTCAACGGATTGGCGTACGACTCCCTTAGCAGGCGGATGAATTGGCTGCGCTTCACGATGAGATAGTCCAGCCTGAGGTTGCGCATCTTCTGGAGCTTGGCCATCAGCGCGTGGATGCCAGCTTCAGTCTCATCAGCCACGGCAACGGCAGCCCCGCCGTCCGCTTCCGCGAGCAGGAAAAGCAGTTCTGCCCTGTTCAGGGAGAGGTTGCGCTCCGCATCGACTATGGAGACTGAGCTTACCGCATTGATGCGGCTGCGGAAGCCGGACTCTATCTCATCGATCAGGATCCCAAGCCGCGGCCTGCCTTCCATGAGGCGCGACTTCCTCTCCGTTTCCATTTCAGCCAGCAGGCGGACGGTCCGGCTGCCCATGCCCAGTGACACGCCAGAACTTCTTCCAACCGTCTGCAGCCTTACCGTTCCATCTTCCGCCAGTGCTTGGACTTTTCTGTAAATGTTAGCGTAGTGGGCCGTTCCATGAAGCCTCTTCACCCTTCCGGCAAGCTCGCGGATGGACATGGGCGCGGCCCAGGCCCCCGCGAGGGCTTCCATCACCTTGAAGGTCGTCGCGTCCATGCGGTCACCTATATATTTAATGCTATAATATTATAGCATACAAGCTATAATAGCCTTCAGGCTTTATAAGCTTTCACCGGCAAAGCTGCGGAGGGCACCTACTTCTCCCACGGCAGCGGCGGCAGCGCTTCTTTCTTCTTGCGGACGAAGCGCCTCTTCACGGCCGACGGCGCAGAAGCGGCCCATGACGCGAAGAACCGCGGGCTCATGCGCCTTCTGACGAAGCCATGGCGCTCTTCTGCCTTGAGCTTGACGGTGCCGCGAGCCTGGAGTATCTGGCTCTGCTTGTCCTTGACGATGGCCTGGAACGTGGCGTCGTCTATCTTCCTGTTGAAATACTGCGCTTCGGCCTGCTTTCTGGCCTCGACGAGCGTTGTCTCGGCGGCCTGCGCTTTCCTGATTTCCTTGCCGAGCTTGTAGTAAGGCCACGTCACTTCCATGATGAGATAAGCGAGGATGATGCTGACGAGGATGCCGGAAAGGATGCTGAAGCGGTTGTCGGCCAGGAACTTCTGGATGCCGAGGACGGCCAGCGTGGCCTTGACCGCTATCGTGGCGCCGCTCGCCCTGGCCGAGCTTTCCTGCAGCTTGGCGACGTCGTTCTCCCTGATGGCCGCCTTTCCCGCTTCCACGGCCTGCTTTATCTCCGCCAGCGCTTCCCTGAGGCCGCTGACGTCTATGCCGGAAGCGTTGTAGCCGGCCATCTCTTTCTCGAGAGATGACAGCTCGGCTTCCGAAGCATGAAGCGAAGTGATGAGTGAGCTCTCCTTCACGATGATGGTGAATGCCTGGCTCTTGGAAGGCGCCCCGGCGGCGGAGGCGCTAACCTTTATCGCATACTCCCCCGTGGCCTGCGAAAGCGCGGCGTGGACTTCAATGGAAACGGCCCTGGACTCCTTCGGCTTCAGCTTCAGGACGCTTTCCATGGTTATGTTGCAGCATTCGCCTTCCGCTGCCAGAACCAACTCCAAGTCGACGTTGCCCGCGTTCTTAAGCGTCCCTGTGACCACTCCCTTGCCGCCCTGCGGAACCTGCAGCCTTCCGGTGTCAAGCGCGAACTCGAACGAGCGCTCTATCTTCATGCACGTCGCGTCCGCTGCGCATTCGTCATCGCTGCAGTCCGTCTTGCCGTCGCAGTCGTTGTCCTTGCCGTCGTTGCAGTTCCCATTCTTCGGGACCTCCGCAGCCGAATAAACGCAGCCGCCACCGCCTCCGCCCCCGGCCGAAGCGGCTCCGGTGCCGCCACCGCCACCCTGCTGCTGGTTGCTGCCGCCGGACGGCGGCGTAGTGGTCAGGATGATCCCTGGCGTGGTCGATCCCTGGTCGTTGAGGCCGGCGTCCCTCGCCGTAGCGAAGAGCGAGAACCTGTCGTCGGCCGGCGCCGTGAACGTCGGGAACTCCACGTATGCCCCAAGGGGCTCGTACCACACAAGCTTGGCGTATCTCCTGTCGCATTTCGGGCAGCTCACCGAAACCAGAGGACCTTCCCCCAGCGTCTCGTTCCTCGCGTTTCTGACACCCACGGTCACGTTGACAGAGCCGCCACGGGCAAAGTAATCTCCGTCGTCCGGGGCGATGAAGCTCGTCGCTATGACCTTCGAAACGCTGAAGCTTGCGTTCGCCTGCCCGGAGTTGCCGTCCTTGGACACGTTGGCATAAAGCGTGTAGACCGCCGGCGTGTCCCCCGAAGGCGGGTCCGTTGTGTTTATCGTGAAGTATGACTCTGCCGTTTCACCGTTGGACATGACTGTCGCATTTTCCGTCGACTTGTTCACCACGAGTGTCGCGTTGAAGCGCTGGACAGGAACGTTGTTGACGTTCCTCACGTCGAAAGAGACGGAGACGTTCTCGCCTTTGTTGTATGCCGTGTATGCGGGCGAAACCGTAACATCGTAATCGGCGGACACGTTGAAGTTGTAGGCAAAGGAGGTGTTGACGTTGCCCGCAACGTCGGCGGCGCGTACGACGTACGAGAAAACGCCTGTCTCGTTGGTGCCGCCGAAGGCGAGTTCGTACCAATTGGGCGCAGTTTTCGAAGCCGCCAGCAATTGGCTGTGGCCGGATGGGGGCGTCACGTTCACCGTGACGTTGCCCACCGCGGTCTCGCTGTCAGTTGCGTTCACGTATATCGTGATGGCCTCCAGCAAGTTGGTTGCATTCCACTGCTGGCTGACGCCATGTATGGCCGGGGCAGATGCGTCGGCGTTAACGATGCTGACTTCCAAGGCCGTGGTCACGTTGGGGGTGGCGCTGGGCGTCGTCGTGTTGACGTAAAGCGTGACGTTGGCCGTGCCGATGGCGTCGGGCACGTCCAGGATCCAGGAAGCGGTGATGCCGCCGCCGTTATATGTGCTCCAAAGCACGCCTCCCACGACGAGGCTCGCGTTCTGCCCCGCGCTCAGGTTGATTACGCTCTGGTTGGATATCGAAAGCGTGGCGTTGACCCCCGTCAGGTCCCCTCCCAGCGGCATTATGAAGAACGTCAGGTTGTAGGCTCCAATCCCTCTTGGGAGGTAGAACGTGTTGGAGTCGGCCCGGACCGAAGCATTGCCGTAGGCGACGCTGAACGTGTGCGATGAACCCACCCATGCGCCTGAGGAGAGCGAGGCGTTGACCGAGGCCGTGTAGCTGCCGGAGATGTTGAGGCCCGAATACTCACCGGCGTAAGCGCCATCCGTAGACGATGAAAGGTTCAGCGAAACCGTTTCAGCTTCTCCCGACGGCTTCGAGACGTTGACGGACACGGATCGCACCTCTGAACCGTTGCCCGAGACGTTGGCATACACCGTGAGGGCGCCGTTCATGGAAGGTTGCAGCGATGAAATCGATGAATTCATGGTGAGGTTCCTGACTTCGAACCAGGAGTAGACGCCCGTTGGCGCCGTTGAGTTCACGTTGCCCCGGGTGTCATTGGCGTATATGGCCGGTATGGTGTAGTTGCCGATGGCATCGGTTTCGTTGTAGGTCGTGTTCCATATCCCCACCTTCTCGCCGGCCACATGGACCTGCATGGTTCTGTTGGTCGCGGCCCTGCTCCTGTTAACGGTGAGCCACACTTTGTCCATGGCCACGTTGTCTTCGGCTGTGACGTAGTAGGCCAGGGTTTCGTTTACGTTGATTATGTTGTCGCCAGTCCAGCTGATGTTCGTTATCCTTGGTGGCTCAGTGTCGTTCACCTCGACGTTCACGGACTTCCTCGTGGCATTATAGGCCTGCGTCCTGTCCCAGGCGTCGAAGTCGAAGGTGTAGTTCCCCGCTGACGTGATGTTGCACGTCCATGACGAGGCGTTGGTGCTGTTGGAACCGCCGCTGGTGATGTTGTCGATGCTGGCGCTGGCCGCGCATACTGTTGAGTTAATTCTGGCCCAGGCATCGAAGGCCGTGCCCGTATGCACAACCGTCTGGTTGTTGTCCACCACGGCCACGACGCTGAACGCCTGGTTCTGGTTGACTGTGCAGGCTGCGCTGCCGCCGCAGAGGACGGAGCTTATGTTCAGGTAGGGCGTCCTCGTCCGTGCAGTGTCTTGGTATGCTGTCCCGCGGTAGACCATGGTCCAGTTCTCGTATGCGTCCTCTGACGGCGCATTGGCCTGGAGGTATGACATGACAGAGAGCGTTGCATTGCTTCCGGAGCCTGTCACAGTGAGGCGGGTCGGCTTCGACTGAGTTCCAAGATAGGCGGTGACGGCGCAGGAAGTGCCGAAAGAGCAGTTGTATGCCGTGAAGTTGATGTAGCTGGGCGTTTGCGTGTAGTTGCTGGCGTTGTTCGGCGGAACGTAAGCAACGGCCGATGCGGATGAAACGGTCTTGTTGAAGGCGAACGTCAGGTTGAGCGTCTCGTTCAGCGATGCTTCAGTGGCGTCGTCAGAACCCAGCAGGACTTCCAGCGAGCCGTTGACGGACTTGAAGGACATGCCCACGGAAAGGTTGGCGAACGCATTGCCGGAGGTGTCGTTCGCATACAATGCGGTTATCTGGTACGTCCCCACAGACGAGGCGCCCGAGAAAGCGACGGACCACGTGTCGTTCGTGTAGTTAGATGACTCCGGGGACAGCGTGTAGTTAGTTCCATTCATCGTGGCTACTACCGAGCTGACGTTCGTGGCGTCCGCCACGGCCACGGAGAACCTTATCGCATCGCCTGTATAGATCCTGGTGTCGCCGTAAACGCTGTCAACGCTGGCGTTCAACGCATACGCGGCCACGGAGGGGGCGGAGTTGTCCACAACCATCATCGTTGACTCTGTTGAGTTGGCGTTGCTGACGTTGTCCGTGGCAACGATGGTGACGTTGTACCTTCCGTCTGCGAAACCCGCGGTGCTCACCGATGCTGACCAAAGATACGAAGAGCCCGTGACAGCGGACATGTTCGCAACGCTGTACCACGTGGAGTTCGTGACGTTGCATTTCACGCTGTTGAGCCCGCTTCCCGTGTCGTTGACGCTGGCTGTGACACTGACGCTGCCGTGGACGTAAGCGCTGGCGGGGACAGTCATGGCCACGGCCGGGTTGGCCCGGTCTATCCTGACGACGGCTGACGTGTTCACGGTGCCCACGGTTCCCGCGCTGTCCGTGGCGTTGTGCCTAACGTAGCGTTCGCAGGCAGAACCGGATGCGCACGTGACTGAAGCGACGGATCCGCTCTCGCTTGGAATGCACGCGCTTGCCGAGTCAACGCAATACTTTGTCGCAGCGCAGCCTGAACCTGACCCGTCGCTGCAGGCGATGCTGACAGCGACGTTGCCCGCGCTCCACGCGGAAGTAGCGTTGTCTGAAGTCGTCGGCTTCTGCTTGTCTATCTTCACCGCGCTGGAGTTTTTAGTAGCTTCAGCGTTGCCCGTGAGGTCGGTGCTGTTGTATCTCACATATCTCGTGCACAAGCTTCCGTCCTGGCAGTCTATTGCAAAGACGCTTGAATAGCTCGTTGACGGGACGCAGGTCTTCGTGCTGTCCGTGCAGAACGACGTCGTTACGCACCCAGAACCGCTGCCGTCGCTGCATGTCAGGTTCATGGTGACGGCGGAGCCGTACCAAGGCTCGCCAATGCTTGCGTTGTCCGTTGTGGTGGGGGCGGTGTTGTCGACGATGACGGACACCTTCTGCGTGACGTTGGCATTGCCCACCGTGTCGTTGGCCATTATGGTGATGTTGTAGCCCCCGTCGGTGAGCCCCGACGTTTCTATGCTCTTGTTCCAGTATGCGCTGCTCCCGACTCTTGCCATGGCCTCGGAGCGGGACCATGTGGAATTGGACATGCTGTAGTTGACAGCGCTGACGCCACTAGTGTCAGAGCCGTCGCTGACGTAGGCTGTGGCGTAGGATGCTCCTCGGACGTATGCCCCAGTGGACGGAGCCGTGACTGATACGGTCGGCGCTGCCTTGTCTATCTTGACCGGGCTGGCCGCCGTCTTCACGGCCTCCACGTTCCCGGCGGTGTCGTTGCTCCTGTACCTGATGGATTTCTGGCACACGGAACCGGACGGGCAGGTGACGGCTGGGAATGCGGAGTAAATGGCGTCAGGCGTACATGCCGTCGACGTGTCGCAGTAGAGCGTCGTGTTGCAGCCAGAGCCTTCGTCGCTGCATATGAACCTCAGGGAGACGTCGGAACCGTACCAGGAAGATGTGACGTTGTCCGAAGTGGATGGCTTCTTCCTGTCGATCTTCACGGCGTTGGACGCCTTTGGCGATTCCACGTTGCCCACGGCATCGGTGCTGTTGTACTTGACATACTTCGTGCACGCCGAGTCGGCGGGGCACGTGACCGTTGCCAGAGTGGCGTACGTCGTGCTAGGCGAGCAGTCCCCGCCGGAAGAGTAAGTGCAGTATCTCGTCGTTGAGCAGCCCGAAGCGCTGTCGGTGCAGGTGATGTTAACGGAGACGGCCTCAAGGACATACCATGGATCCAATGCCGTCGTGTTGTCCGCCGAGGTTGGCGCCGTCCTGTCAAGCACCAGCCATGAGGCTTCCGAAGCGTTGTTGCCCAGGTTGTCGAACGCCGTGAAGTTTATCGTGTAGTTCAGTTCCGTCCACGAAGAGGCGTCCACCGAGCCGGTGAAGCTGAAGGCGCCTTCATTCACGGAGAGGTTCTGGCTCCAGCTCTTGATCACATCTCCGCTGAAGATGTAGTAGCTGGCGTTGGAGATGTTGCCGTCGCTGCGCGCCGCCCTGAGGTCGAGAGCGAAGCTGCTTGCCACATAAACGGCCTTCGGCGAGACGATGGAAGCGGACGGCTTCTGGTTGTCTACGTAGAACGTCACGCTTGTGGTCGCATTGAGGCTGCCCAGCGTGTCGTTGGCATAGACTCTCAGCACGAACGCGCCGGAGCTGTAATTGCTTGAGTTCCATGCGGCATCCCATCCACCGCCCTGGGCCAAAGTCCCGTTGTCCAGCTGGGCCAGCGTCGTGGCGTTGAGTATCGTGTAGTTTGCCGAACCCACGCCGGCGCCGGCGTCAGCCACGTCAGCCAAAATGTCCACGATGCCCGAGTAGTTGCCGTTCTGGGTAGGGCTCGTCACAGTGACGGAAGGAGCTTGCTTGTCTATCTTCACAGCGTATGACTCGTTGACGGCTTCGAGGTTCCCGACGCTGTCGTTGCTCTGGTAGAAAACGTAACGGGTGCATGTGGAGCCCGAGGCGCAGACGACGAACGCTTCAGAGCCCGAGGTGCCCGGCGTGCAGGATGCCGCGTCCACGCAATAAAGCGTCGCGTTGCAGCCGGCCCCGCTGTCGCTGCACGTGAGGAGGACCGCCTGGTTCGCGGCATACCATGGATCCGAAGCGGTGGTGTTCGTGGCCGTGGTGGGAGCGGTGTTATCCACGCTTATCAGGACGGTCTCTGTGCCGTTGGCGTTGCCTAGGCTATCGTTGGCTATTATCGCGACGTTGTAGTTCCCGTCCGTGAGGCCCGCCGTGGACAGGGAAGCGGTCCAGTAATCGCTGGCCGGAGACTTGGAAAGGGAAGTGACGTTCTGCCACGTGGCATTGCTTACGTTGCAACTCACAGCATCGGAACCGATCCCCACTCCGCTGTCCGCCACCGTGGCGTTGACCGTGAGCGTGCCGCTGAAGTTTGCGCCAACCGGGCTGTTGATTACAACGGAGGGGGCAAGCTTGTCTATGTGCAGCAGCGTTGAATTGTGAGCCGTTTCGCTGTTGCCAGCCGTGTCGTTGCTCGTGTAGTTCACGCGCTTGCTGCAAACTTCACCGGAAGCGCAGGTGACGGACGCAACGGTTCCCTGGGCCGTTGGTTCGCACGACCCTCCGTCGCTGTAAACGCAATAGCGCGTGGCATTGCAGCCGCTGCCGGAACTGTCGCTGCAGGCAAGGCTGACATCCATGTCGTTGTTGCTCCATGACGATGTCGCATTGTCCGAAGTCGCCGGCTTCTGCAGGTCCATTTTCACTTTCTCTGACGCTTTGGCCGTTTCCAGGTTTCCGGCATTGTCGCTGCTTTTGAAGTGGACGTATCTGTTGCACACGGAATTGGACGGGCAGGCCACGGGCACGAGCGGCGGGTAGGTGGTGCTGATGGAGCACGTGCCGCTCTGTGAATCATCAACGCAATAGACCGTGCTGGCACAGCCTGCCGTGGCATCGCTGCAGGTCAAGTTCACGTTCACATTGGAAAGGTTATACCACGGGTCAGATGCTGTCGCATTGCTTGACGTGCTTGGGGCTGTGTTGTCTATGTTTATCGCCACGCTCTCCGTCGAATTGGCGTTACCCAGGCTGTCGTTGGCTATGATCTTGACGCTGTAGTTCCCGTCCGTGAGGCCCGCTGTAGACAGGGAAGTGGTCCAGTAATCAGTTCCTGTGGCTTTGCTGAGCGCCACGGCGCCGCTGGCCCATGTGGCGTTGGACAGGTTGTACTTCACCCACGCGACGCCTATGCCAGCGTCCGTCGCCGTCGCATTGACCGTGAACGTTCCGCTGATGTTGCTGCCGGCCGCAGGCGAGTTTATGGTCACGGGCGGAGCCTGCTTGTCTATCTTGTAAGTGAAGCTCTTCGTCGCCTCGGCGTTGCCCAGGGCATCCGTGCTGTTGTAGCGCAGATACTTCGTGCACATCGCTCCGGACGCGCAGGAGATGTGAGCCTGGGAGGAAGCCGTGCTAGGACTGCATGAATTGGCCTCGTCAATGCAGTACTTCGTCGAGCTGCAGCCCGAGCCGCTGGCATCGTCGCAGCTCAGCAAGACGGTCACATCGGTGCTGTTCCATGGCGTAGGAGTCTGCGTCGTGACGTTCTTCGACGTCGACGGCGCAGTGTCGTCAACGTAGTAGCTGTAGTTGCTGAAGTTCACGTTCCCTGCGCCGTCGCTGAACCAAAGCTGCAGCGCCCTGTTTCCATCACCGGACCAGCCGGGCACGAAGGCGATCCCGTTTGAAAGCGAAGAGTTGGTGCCGTTGCCGTTGTCCCATTTGAGGAGCGTCCCGACGCCTGACAGGGCGTCGGCTACGGTCACGGCCACGGTGTCCGTGGACTTCAGGTACGTGCCGTTGGCGCGTGTTATGGACGACACGTAAGGTTTCGTGCGGTCGAGGGTGATGCTGTCCCTCATCGCCGCTGACTCGGAAAGGCGCACGTTCCCGGCTTCGTCCTTCATCTTGACGTAGACCGTCCTTTCGCCGTCACCGTAGGCGCAACCCATCGCCGCGCTGGTGATGTTCAGGCCAGCGTAGGCGTCGCCCGAAGGGTAGGCCAGCCAGTCCGTGTAGGTGGCGTTGTTGCAGGAGAACGCCATGTATGAGGGTTTCGACGGCGAGCTGAACCAGGAGAACTCCACACTTGCCGCGGCGCTGCTTGTGTAGGCGCTGCCGGCCTCTAGCCTGACGCCAGATGGTTCGGATGGCCGCACCGTATCGACAGCGAACCTGTAGTAGTCATGCTTCCCCCAATAGCCGGCCGCATCCTTGCATTGGACGTAAACGGCATAGTCGCCGTCGGCCAGCGAAGCGACGCTTATGTATGCGCCGACGCTTTCGTTCGCTGCGTTGAAGCTGCCGTCAGTCGCTGGCAACGAGACGGTCGTGTTCGTGCCCGTTGAGTTGATGAGGTAGCGCGCGGAGCTGATGGTGGAATAAAGCTCGTAATCAACGCAGGTCGCGTTGAGCGCGGGATTCGAGGTGCGCGAGCAATAGGCGTCGGCAGGGTCGCACGTGGCGTTGGCCGTCATCGTCGTGTTCCTGACCGATGGTGCGGAAAGGTAGGCGATGGTCCGGCCCATAAGCGTCCTCTGGTCGCTTGAAGACTTCACGCTCTCGAACCCGAAGGCGAAGTAGACGACCTTGTAAGTCCCGTTATCGGCTTTGATGGAGGAGGGGATGTCGAAGGGAATTGGGATATCTTGCGTTGAAGTACTCCGAACAGGCGGTATTGACCCGTCACAATAAACCAAATAATAACAAAATTTAACTGTGATCCCGCTGCACTTCATGTCTGTGCTCAGGCCGTAATACAACGGATCGCCGGTATTAACTTTATTCATGTTTGAAGTGGAGTTCCAGTAAAAAACCACCGAAGGCGCCGTCTCATTGTTGTCGTAAAGGAAGGGAAGCATGCCGTTCCCGACCGGGTCGCCGTCCTTGCCGAGCAGGTCGTAATCGCCGGATTTGTCCTTGCAAAAGTAGGCATGCAGATAGTTCTTCAGGAACGTGTCGTCGCTCGTCTTCAAATCCTTGCCGATGTCCTGGCCCGTCAGAAAAAGCGACCCGCCGCCGTTCAGGAAAAGCTGGACGTTCGTTCTGTCCGTTGCCGTCAGCGTATTCTGATAGTCGTCGCCGGTGAACCAGACGACGATGTCGTAGCCACTGAGGTAGGTTCCCAAGCAGCTGCTTCCCGTGTGCGAAGCGTCGTAGCCGGGGCCGCTGGCGCTGTCGGACGTGACTATGCACGTATCGTAGGAATAGCCGTGCGCCTGCAGAGCGGCCGTGAAGGCCGGCGCAAGCTGCGCGTTCGTATAGGCGTAGTGAGCGTCCTCCACGAGGAGTATGCGCGGCTGCGGCGAATCGGCCATGGCCGCGGGCTGGACAAGCGCGGCCGCGACGGACAGCGAAACGAGCAGCATCAGAACGTGAGATGCTGGCATACCTTTTCCAGTTGCCATTATAGTCGTAAAATATATGGTGGCAGGTTTTATAATTCTAAAGAAAGCCCGGAAGCGGGAAAGCTAGAACAGGGACGTGGATTCCCTCGACGGAAACGCCGAAGCAATATATAAGAGCAAAGGATATAGACAAGAAACTGGGCAGCAAGCCCGGAACGCGGCCTTGGGCGGGCAGTTCGCCGACCTTTCGGACCACACGGATTGCCACACAAAACGATAACTTTAAATCACTTAATGATAATGAATAAACGTCACTTTCATGCTCTCACCAAACTCATCGAACGCATTGCCTATGGCACTGCTCCGCACCCAGACGCATGTTCGGGTACGGAAACGCCGCATGGCACCAAACGTCACGAATAGACGGACCGATGTCTTTTTCTTGTTGCAGCCGGGTGGTGAGAGATGCAGAAGGAACGGCCTGTAGGCTTGCCTATAGCCTATAGGATCGGCGAAATGAACGAGGACAAGGAGGTCCCCGATGATGAGGAACATCCTCTATGCCATCCTTGCGATGGCGCTGGTCTGGGCGGCTGCCTTTGCGGCGGCCGGCGAAACGAATGCGTGGTGCGACTGGAGCATCACGTGGAACGACGGAACGGCCCGGTTCGCCATCGGCAACATCGTGCCTGGCGTGGGCGAGTTCCCGTTCTTCGGCTTCATCGCCCCCAGCTGGGGAATGCTGGTTGATGAGATCACTTGTACAATCGTCATTGGTGGCGCCCTCTACAACTTCGACGATATCGGCATCACCGTCAACGTCTTCGTGCCCTACGAGCAACTGGCGTTCACCATGCCCGCCTCGTTCAACGGCACAACGCTCCTTGAAGAGGGCATGAACATCACCGTGTTCCTGTCATGGCTCGAGGCCGAGTTCGGCATCACCGTGCCTGGCCACGGAACCCCACCGTCCGGTGGCGGAGTGTCGCACAATCCCGCTCCTCTCATCCGAATCGAGTTCGCCCTGAACGATGACGGGACGCTAGCCGCAACGCTCAAGAACGTCGGCGACATCTCGACGACGTTCGAGCTGAAGGAGCTGCTCTTCTCTGGTGTGCCAAACGACGGATGGATTCCAGACGATCTGGTGGAGTCGGTGATCCTGGACAAGCCGGTGGCGTTCGCGCTCGGGCCGCATGAGAAGACGACGACCCTATCGCCTCTGCTGATGCCAGAGGACAAGGTCACGTACACGCTCGTGATGGGCGGCTTCGGGAGGGCAAGCTTCTACGGCCTTCCGGTTGAGCAGACGCATCTCGCCGTGGGGTTCAAGGATGTCAGCGGCAAGGTCTGGTGGGGCTACCTGGATCCGGCTCTGCTGGTGCATCTGACGTTCCCCTGGCTGAAGTAACCTCCGCCGCCAGGGCTGAACCGTTGTTCGCTGGCCGCGTTCCACTTGCAGTCTTGCTTGTGACGGAAACGCCGAGAGTGGCGGAAGCTAAGGAAGAGGGAAGCGGCCGGGTGAGAGACGGCCCTTCTCTTTTTGGCCTTATTATTCCTATTGGAATAATTGAACTAAAAAAATATGACGCCGATATGACAACCTTCGGCCGACCTCCGGAACGGCGGCGCTTATATTCGGCCGCAGCCAAAAGTAATGCATGGCCTGTCGAAGGCAGAAAAACGCAGGCCCAGAGAACATATGAAAGGGCAAACCGTGGAACCCCCGGCGGTGCCGACGAAACGCAGTCTCTTCGACAGGATTGCCGGCGCGCTGAAGGAGCTGGCCGAGGCACGGAAGCACAAGACCGTTGCCGTAGGCGTCGTCTCAGCCGTCATAGCCGGCCTCCTCAAGGCGCAGGCCCTGACGGCGACGTTCCCCGAGCCCTGGAATACGTGGGCCAACGCCGCGCTGTTCGTCGCCATAATGCTCATCGCCGTTGACTTCATGCTCGGCGGGCTTTCCAGATGAGTTCTCTGCTATGGTAAGACTGCTGCTGAATGCATCGCGTTCTGCCGTAAGTGCGTTTCAAAGCTGCGTTCTGTTGCACCAGAATGAACACCACGAAAACCAGCACACGAAGAAACGGCTCAGACCAGCTTCATCTGCTTTGGCGGCACAGGTTTGTGGTCTATGTACTTCCGTTCGAGCGTCTTCATCTTCAGTATCCCGTATATGAGCAGCGTCGTGACTATGGAGACGAGGTACATGCCAAGCCCGACGGCGAAGCCCAGCACGCACATGGACCACAATCCGGCAGCGGTCGTGAGGCCAAAGACGTGGTCCCTGTGCAGGATTATCGTCCCGGCGCCGAGGAACCCCATACCGGTGATCAGCCCGGTCACGATCCTGGCGGCCGAATCGGGGTTAGGGAAGTATTCCAGCGAGACGACCGTCGCCAGCGCCGATGCGATGCTCACGAGCATGTACGTCCGCATGCCTGCCGGCAGCTCCTTCTTCTCCCGCTCCATGCCGACGAGAGCCGCGAGCAGCGCGGCCAGGACTATCCTGAACACATACTCGGCCTCGCCGAGCAGCTGGGTGAGCAGGACCTCGTAAGCCATGATAAAAATATGGCTGCAGGCTCTTATAAACTCCGGCCGCACCTGCCGTTTCTTCACGGAACTAAAGCTTTTTATGAAGGGCCGGCAAGTATAGTTCAGCCAGGCGAACAATGGGCCCGTAGCTCAGTCTGGTAGGCTTCCGGCCAGGGGGCCGGAGGGCCTGAAGCACCCGGCTTTTAGCCTCATGCTAAAAGCGTGTAGACCGGCAGGCCGCTTGCACGCAATGCGAGCCGCCGCCAATGCGCAGGAGGCGTCCTGGCGCATGCGGCGATGTCTGGCGGGATGACAGGGAAGACACCGGGGAGTCGTGGGTTCAAATCACCGCTTTTTACCGGGCGCTCCCGCGGCCGCAAAAAACGGTGGAGCAAAAACATGTAAACGGCGGTGTGGGAATCCCTCCGGGCCCATTCTTTCTTCTATGCATTCCGCTAGGCAAGGCGGCTTTCCTTCGCTTTGTGGGGGGCACGCATAAAGTGAAAGCTTAATTAAGCGTGCCACCCATAAGAATAGCATGTATGTGGAGACAGAGCGGAGGAAAGGGAAGACGTACCACTACCTTGTCGAGAACGTCCGCTCCAACGGCGGATGGAAGAAGATAAAGATATACCTCGGCTGTGGCCTGAATCAAAAGCAGCTAGAAGAAGCTGCATCCAAGCACCGCAAACTGCTGAAATCAAGGGTCGAAGCTTTCATGCGAGCGTCCGACCCGCTCTTCGCTGCTATCACGCCGACCGAAGAACGGAAACTTGCTGACGCCAAAAAAGCTTACGCATCGGTGATGAGCCGCATCGGCAAGCGCGAACTGGAAGATTATCATAGAGGCTTCGTCGTCACCTTCACCTACAACACCAACGCCATCGAAGGTTCTACGCTTTCCCTGCTGGACACGAAGTTCCTGCTCGAAGAAGGCTTGGCGCCGGAAGGCAAGTCCATGCGCGAGATAAGCGAGGCCCGCAACCACAAGGATACCTTCAATTACATGCTTTCCTACGAAGGGCCGATTACACGGCAGTTCGTGCTGAAACTGCATAAACTGCTGATGCATGACATACTCTGGAAGCAAGCCGGAAGATTCCGCGACGTCCACGTGAGGCTCGTGGGCGTCGACAAGACCCTTCCGTCGCCGTCGCTCGTCCCAGCCAGGTTCAAGGAGCTGATGCTCTGGCACGCACGCAACAAGCGCAAATATCATCCAGTCGTTGTTGCAGCTTTCTTCCACCACGCCTTCGAATCCGTGCACCCGTTCAGGGACGGCAACGGCCGCGTCGGGAGGCTGCTTATGAACTATATGCTGAAGAAGGCGGGGTACCCGATGATAGACATAAAATACGCTGACAGGAGAAGGTATTATGACGCGCTGCAAAGCGGCGACAGCGGCGACTTCAGGCCGCTTGCCATGCTGTTGATGGAGCGCGTGTTTGATGAAGCGGAACTCATCGCTGGCCTTTCGCATCTCCGGCGAAAAGCGCCCTCAGCTTCGGCGTGAGCCGTATCGTATTCGTTTTGCCCTTCGGCTCCTTCTCGATGACGCCGCGCTCGCGCAGGCGACGGACGATGCGGAAGACCTGGACCTTGCCTAAGTCCGTCGAGGCGGTGAGCGAAGCCTGCGTCACCTCGCCGCCCGCGTCTATGAGCCGCTTCAGGACCTCGCGCTCACCGCGCTGGAGGAAGACGAGCGTCGCTTCAGCGTTGTCTTTGAGCCCGCGCTCCTTGCGCTCGACGCGCCCGGACATGAGGTAGTAGACGAGCGTCCCGACGAAGACGCCAGCCGATGACAGCAACGGAACGAACATATGGACGGGGATGATGCAGCCGCACAGCTCCCCTGCGGCCACGAGCGACTGTATGTACGCCGAGGCGGCGGAGACGATGAAAATGAACATCGCCAGTATGGAAACGCCCAGCACGACCTTCTTCCGTCCCCTTTCATCTCCCATAACGGCTTCCATGCGTAGAGTTTCACATTCTGATACTTAAAGATATATATGGTTTCACCAATTGTAACAGCATGAAGCATGGATTTGCATTGGCTATGACAGCGATCGCATGCTTAGCCTTGGCGCTGGCGAACGTGCCGCCATCTGGAGCTGACAGCAAAGTCGTCATGTACTTCTTCTGGGGCGACGGATGCCCGCATTGCGCCGCCGAGAAGCCCTTCCTGGAGGCGCTGAAGCAGAAGTACCCAAGCCTGGAGGTCAGGGATTACGAAACGTGGCACAGCACGGACAACGCGAAGCTTTACTCGGACATGTGCACAGCCTACGGGATAAAGCCGCTCGGGGTCCCGGCGACTTTCGTGGGGGCATTCGAGCCCGTTGTCGGATACGACAAGGACTCGACGACCGGAGCGAAGATAGAGTCGCTCGTGAAAAGTTGCATGGAGAGCGGCTGCATCGACCCGATTGAAAGGGTGACAGGGCAAGGCGCTTGCAACTGCTCCGCGTCAGGCGAATGGTCCCTGTGCATCGGAGGGTCGCAGAGCAGAGCCGCATACAACTGCTCCGCCGCCACGGGCTACAGATGCGAGCTGCAGAACGAGGCGCGGGCCTGCACGAACGTCGGCGGCCAAGTGCGCATAGACTTCTTCTACTACTGCAACCTTACCATGTGCCAGCAGGTGGATGCGCTGCTGGACCAGATCGTGGCCAGGCACAACACCACCACGCTCACGAAGCACGAGCTGTCCGATCCGACGGAGGCGGAGCTGCTGAAGAAGTACAACCGCGCCTACGCGCCGGACATAACCATACTCCACCCGGCCGTGTTCATCGGAGACCACTATTACACGTCCTACGAAGAGATAAACAGGAACCTTGAGGCCGAGATCGCCAGCTGCGAGAAGAACGGCTGCGTCAACCCGCGCGACAAGGCCGATGCTGCGGCCGGGGACGTCATAGAGCTGCCTTTCCTCGGGCCCATCGACACGTCGCGCATCTCCCTGCCCGCGTTCACCGTGGTCATAGCTGCGATGGACAGCTTCAACCCCTGCGCCTTCTTCGTGCTGTTCTTCCTGCTCGGGATGCTCATCTACGCCGAGTCGCGCAGGCGCATGCTGCTCATCGGCGCCGTTTTCGTGCTGTTCTCCGGCTTCGTCTACTTCCTGTTCATGTCCGCGTGGCTCAACTTCTTCCTGCTTGCGGGCCAGATAATGCTCCTGACGGCCGCCGCGGGCGCCGTGGCTGTCGCCGCTGCGCTCATCAACATCAAGGACTTCTTCTTTTTCAAGAAGGGCGTATCGCTGACCATGTCAGAGTCGAAGCGCAGCTCGCTGTTCAGCCGCATGCGCCGGATAGTCGGGGAGACGTCGCTGCCATCGGCCGTCGCTGCGACGATGGTGCTGGCGGCCGCCGCGAACATGTATGAGCTGCTCTGCACCGTCGGGTTCCCGATGGTATACACGCGCGCTCTGACGCTGCACAGCCTCCCGGCATTGAACTATTACCTTTACCTCGTGCTGTACAACGTCATCTACGTCCTGCCGCTCGCAGGCATCGTGCTGCTGTTCACGCTCACGGTCGGCGCAAGGAAGCTGAGCGAGTTCCAGGGGCGCGCGCTCAAGCTGCTGTCCGGAACGATGATGCTCATGCTGGGCGTCATCCTTGTCATCTCGCCGTCGCTGCTGAACAACATCTTCGCTGCTGGAGGCATGCTGCTGCTGGCGCTGCTCCTCACGGCATGCATAGCGTGGATAGCCAAGTCAAGGGAGCGGACGAAAGGCAACAGAGCCCCGGAGCATCATGACGCCGAGAAGCATGACGCTCCGGAAAATGCCGGCACAGATGATGCCCAGAAAAAGGAGGGAACTAATGGCGGAAAAGCTTCCTCATGAACTGCTTTACAGCAGGGACCATTCGTGGGTCAAAGCCGAAGGGGACGTCGCGACGGTTGGGATAACGGCGCCTGCGGCCGCGAAAGTGAAGGAGTTCGTCTTCATCAAGCTGCCGAAGAAAGGGCGCATCCGCAGAGGCGACACGTACGTTTCACTGGAGGCCGTGAAATGGTCCGGCCACCTTTCCAGCCCCGTGTCCGGCGACGTCGTTGAAGTGAACGCTCCGCTCTACGACGAGCCGTCCATGATCAACAGGGACCCATACGGAAGCTGGATAATGAAAGTCCGCATGAGCGACGCGGACGAGCTGAAGGAGCTGCTCACAGCTGACGGCCTGGCAAAGGCTGGCGGCGCTTGACGGAGGGACTGAAATGCAGGTTGTGATAATCGGCGCCGGTGCGGCAGGGCTGACGACGGCAATGGAGCTGCGTAGGCTGGACAAGGCCGCGGAGATAACGGTGCTGGACAAGGCCGACGAAGTTGGATACTCGCCGTGCTCTCTTCCTTACGTCATCTCTGGCGAGCTTGGCGCAAAGGGCATCTTCCACACGACGGCGGAGGAACTGGCCGATGGAGGCATCGAGCTGATCCACGCGGAGGCCAAGCGCATAGACAGGAAAGCGAGACGCGTCTTTTTTGTGCGGAACGGCAAAGAGGATTATGCAGGTTATGGTTTCCTAGTCCTGGCAACGGGAAGCGTGCCATTCATACCGCCAATCGAAGGCATAGAGAAGGCGCGGCCGCTGACGCTGAGGCGGCTCGATGATGCGAAGAGGATCGCCGCGGCGAAAGGCAGGCGCGTTGTTATAATAGGCGGCGGCCTCGCCGGCATAGAGATTGCGGCGGCCCTGCGTTCGAGAGGGAAGGATGTCACGCTACTGGAGGCGGTGCCGCACCTGGCGCCGCTCATGCTCGACGCAGACGCATCCATGGGGCTGGAGCGGCATCTGGATGGGCTTGGAATACGAACGCTTACCGGATGCAGCATATCCAAAGTTAGCGACGGCAGCGTGCACGTAAACGACGGCAAGCAGATCCCTTATGACACGCTAATCGTGGCAGCAGGCGTCGTTCCATGCATCCGGCTCGCGAAAGAAGCGGGCCTGGAGTGCAGCAGTGCCATCGTTGCCGATCGCTGGATGCGCACATCGGACAGCCGCATCTTCGCGTGCGGCGACTGCGCCGAAGTGAAGCATTTTCTTTCGCAGAAACGGCACGTGCCGCAGTCCGCCGTCGCCGCGGTGCGACAAGCGGCAGCCGTGGCGATGAACATCTCAGGGAAAGCGTATGGGACGCCGGCGCCGCTGGACGCTTCCATATCAGTGGCCAGCGGCCTGCATTTTGGCTCCGTCGGCGTGACCGCCGGCAACGCGGCCAGAATGGGCGTCAAGACCGTGGCGGCGTCATGCGGCGGCACGAACGCCGGCCGCGACGCACAGGCCAAGGAAGTGTGGGTGAAAGTAGTCGCAGCCGGGCAAGGAATCATGCGCGGCCGCGTCATCGGCGTCCAGGTGGTCGGGGGCCGCTGCGTCCCCGACATCATCAACACGGCGTCGCTGGCGATAGGCAAAGGCATGCGCCTTGCGGATCTGGAAGGCATGGAGACGTGCTACAACCCCGCTGCTGCGCCGCTGCACCATGCGCTGGTGACGGCCGCGAGAGCGTGCATGATGAAGCTCAAAAACAGTGGATGAAAGGCTTGGGCAGGACAGCGCGAATGAGGAGAATGGATGCGTCAACGACTCCCCGACTGGACGACGCCAAAGAACTTTGACAGAGAGGCCTACGAAAGGATGCGCCGTTCCCTGGAACGGTCGCGGCTCAACACCGTCTGCATCGAAGCGGACTGCCCCAACCGCTACGAATGCTTCTCGAAAGGGACGGCGACGTTCATGATTCTCGGCAACGTGTGCACACGGAACTGCACGTATTGCGACGTGAGGCACGGAAAAGCTGAAACCGTCGACGCCACGGAACCAGGAAGGATAGCTGAAGCTGTAAAGGAACTCCGCATAAAGCATGCCGTCATAACCTGCGTCACCCGCGACGACCTGTCTGACGGGGGGGCGGATCATTTAGCCAAGGTTGTGCGCGTGCTCAGAAAGGGCGGAAAGTGCACAGTTGAACTGCTGATATCGGACTTGAACGGCAATGAAGATGCATTGAAAACAATAGCCGGATCGAAGCCTGACGTGCTTGGTCATAACATCGAAACGGTGCGCCGGCTCTTCCCCAAGCTGCGGCCAAACGGCAGCTATGAGCGCTCGCTGTCGCTGCTGAATAATGCGAAAAGCATGGGCTGCGTGACGAAGTCTGGCCTGATGGTCGGGCTGGGCGAAACCATGGATGAAGCGCTCCAGACGCTGAAGGACTTGCGCAAGGCCAAATGCGATATCGTGACAGTCGGCCAGTACCTGCAACCGAAGTCGCGCTCGGCGCGCGTTCCGGTGAAGAAGTACTACTCTCCGCCGGAATTCAAGCGCATGAAGGAAGAGGCCATGCGCCTTAGATTCAGGCGCGTCGAAGCGGGGCCGCTAGTAAGGAGCTCATACCATGCAAGGGCGCTTTGAGCAAAGCCGAGAAAACTCCAGGCCGAAGCCTGCAGTCCAATGGCGTCTGGTCGAGACGATAGAAGCGCCGGCTTCGGCGCAGATGGCCATGGACGAGGCGATGCTGCTCGCCAGGGCCGAGGGACGCATCCCGAACACGCTGCGGTTCTTCCGATGGAAGCCGGCTGCCGTGACGATAGGCTTCTTCCAGTCCATGGAGATGGAAGTGGACACGGCCAGAGCGAAGGCCCTTGGCGTCGACGTCGTGCGGCGCTACACCGGAGGCGGGGCGGTGGTGCATGACAAGGAAGTCACCTACTCGCTGGTGATGGACGAGAAGGATGCGCCAGAAGACATAATCGAATCATACAAGCACATCTGCCACGGGGTCGTCTCAGGGCTTGGCCTGCTTGGCATCAGGGCAGAGTTCAAACCGGTCAACGACATCATCGTGAACGGCAGGAAGATTTCGGGCAACGCCCAGACGCGGCGCTCGGGCGTCCTGCTCCAGCACGGGACGCTGCTGCTGGATACGGACGTGAAGCGCATGTTTTCGCTGCTCAAGGTCGCGGACGAGAAGATACGGGACAAGGCCATAGCCTCGGCCGAGGAGCGGGTGACGTCGCTGAGGCACGAACTGGGGCGAGACGTGCCTTTCGAGGAAGCCAGGAAGGCGCTGGTGGAAGGCTTCGGACGGGCCCTGAAAGTTCAGTTCAACGAAGCCGCGCTGACCGGCTATGAGAAGGCAGCAGCGGAGCGGCTCCGCAGGGAGAAGTATGCCACGAACGAATGGAACGGCTGGAGGTAACGCATGCATGCTGATTACAAAGTCCAGGGCGGGAAGCTGATAAGGATTGACGCCAGCTTCGACGGCGGCAGGATAACATCGATCAGGATTACGGGCGATTTCTTCATCCATCCGGAACAGGCGGTGGAAAGCATCGAACGTTTCCTCATCGGCAGGCGCATCGGCGAGGGGCTGGCTGAAGAGCTGCGCTCTTTCCTTGGAAGGAGCGGCATACGCCTTGTCGGCATGGAAGCCGAAGACCTGACCACCGCATTGTCCATGGCGCAATGATTTTTTGCCATTTAATTTCCTCTTTCGGGTAAAATAGAAATAACGGCACAAAAGGAAGGGGACAGTTGGCAGCCTCCAGATTGCCAACTGATCCTCCTTCCCACCTACCTTACTGCCTTCCTTCCGCCGACGCTTCCTCCTTCTTCAAGTACTCGAGGATCGCGTCGATCACGAGGTAGTTCACCGAGCGGTCGCGCTTCTCCGCAAGCCTGAGGAGACGCTCCACGGGTTTCTCTTCCATCTTCTTCTGCGGCACGTAGATGGAGATCTTATCCAGGATTTCCTTCTTGGCCATGTGGTTCACCTCGCTTCCCACTGGGGTGCGTTTCCTTTCTGCACGTTTTCTTCTCTTCATGCGGACAGCTGCATCGCACCTGACCGCACCGTTAGTTCCTCTCGACCTACGCCAGCTGCCGTGACAGGGCGACCGTTCTGACGACCTCTTTGGCCAAGTCATCCGGCAGTCTCCAACAGCTGGTGAGCCAAGCGAAGAGGTCCATCTCGCCGCCCTTCAGCAGCTTTTTCCGGAGGATTCGCAGGAATGCCGCTGTCATCATCGGCACTCCAGTGGGCGTATGTCCACCGGCTTGCTGCTTGAGCAGCCCCATCTCCAGCTCGCTGAAGCCGGCCGCATCTTCAGGGCTGGACCGGATGCCGTCGAGGACGTCCGTGAAGTGAGCGTTCAGCCGGTGGCGGAGATCGGCTTCCCCTTCCTGGGTCATGACAACGAAGCACGTCGTCACGGCCGCGTCCAGCTCGTGGAGTGCGCCTGCGATGCTCTTGACGGATTTCTCCGTGAGCGGCTCCCTGCCGGCGCGCAGCTCTGCCAGCGCATGCCAGAGTTCGAGCTCCAATTCCTGCGGGCTGCGGCCGCCCTTGCTGGCGAAGAGCCCGTAAGCCTCCGCAACCCTTCCCAGCATGTCCGCAACCAGCGCGCTCCTGCCGATGCTAACCTCCTCGGCGGCGTCGGTTGCGGCAGCCTTCCCCACTGCATCCAGCAGCCAGATGACGTGCTTTTCGCCGACGATGGCTCTGACCATGCTTTCGACCGGAAACAGCATCGTGCGATCGTTGTGCCCCACAGCCAGAATCCGCAGCACGGCAGAAACCAACTCCCTGCCGGCTTCCCTTGCGGCCGCCAACGTTTCGTCGGCGGTTGCCGTAGCTTTCCTTCCCCGCTCATTCATGGTACACCTCTCGTTTCAGCGCGCCCATTCCTTGGCGCGTTCTATTTGTTTGTTCCATCCGAAGAGCCGTTGAACCTTTCCGGCCTTGCCGACTTGCCTCTTCTCTCTCGGGACACCACGCGCCATGAGTCTTGACAGTTTCCGTCGGCCGCCGCCGTTTCAGGCAGCAGGCAGATTTCAATCATGGCACCCGGCTTCAACTCCGGGTTGGTGCCACGCTTGACCTTGTTGCCGTTGAGATACACTTGCCGTTTCTCCGGAGCCGGCATGCTGGCATGCCGGGCGATCTCGGCCAGAGCTTCAGCGATCCGCATGCCCACCAGACGACGGGGCACATCCACAATCTCGCCCCGAACCTTCACAGTGACGCCCTTTCCTTTGGCGCTCACGTCTTCATCCTCCCGCTTCAGATATGCGAAAATCGCCTCGAGGGCGAGGCAACTCGCCGAGCAGTCGCGCTCCTTTGCGAGCCTTTGCAGCCGCTCAACGGGTTCCAATCTCCTTCTGCCGTTGGGTATGTGGATCTGCAGACTGTTGAACGGCCTTTCCATGCCTCACCTCCAGCGCCCGCAGCCAACCGGGCCGCCAACCCAGCACATCGTCAAGCGTCCTTCTTCTCCTCCCTCTCCAGATACTCAAGGATCGCCGCGATCGCCAGATAGTTCAGCGAACGGTCGCGCTTCTGCGAGAGACGGATGAGGCGCTCGATGGGCCGCTTCTCCATCTTCTTCTGCGGAATGCGAACGGCGATCATGTCCAGGTTCCTCTTCGGTCTCATAAACATCAGCTCCTCATGTTCCGTTCTGAACGCCACCGCTCCACCCACCGCCTTCCGTCAACCCGGCGGGGCGATGGCGTTGGCGATGTTGACGACGGCGACCCAGAAAGTCAGCAGTACCAACAGGTAGATGATGTCCATCGGTGTTCCCTCCCGCCACTTGACGTGGCCTACGCCGTCGCCGGAACGGGCTCGGAGGCCGTCCCTGACGATAGCAACTTCGATCTCTCGAGCGTATGGCCGCGGCTCAGCAGGATCTCCAGCGTGTCGCCTGGCTCCAATCGGTGGTCATAGCCGACCCTTTTCACCACGCGGCCCGCGCTGGTCACCCGCACCCTGTAGTGCGATGGAACGCAATCCGGTAACAGCCGCACCACATCGCTGACCGTCATCCCCGCCAGGCACGTCCCCGTAGCTACGGGCTTGCCCACGCACTCCACAAGCACCGCTCTGTTTACGTCTTTCATGGCTGTCGTCCTCCTGACGAACACAGCTTCCGTTCTCTCGCTGAACACCGCACCGCTCCGGGCCGCTAGCACGGCTCGATGGACTCGAAGAAGTCCTTCTCCTCACCACAGTCCGGGCACGTCCAGCTGTCGGGCAGATTCTCGAAGGCCGTGCCAGGATCGATGTCCTGCTTAGGGTCCCCCTTCTCAGGGTCGTAGACGTATCCGCAATTCAAGCACTCGTACTTGCCCATGTTGGCCACCTCCATGGCCGTTGCATGCAAAACTGCCGGCCGGCACGGAACCTGGATGCATTCCGTGCCGGTTTACTCCATGCTCGGGCCGGACGCAGCCTATCGCTGCGGCTCGGCTGCCCTGATCTGGGTCCACAGCTCGAAGAAGCGCTGCAGCTCCTGCCCCGCCTCATCGAGCCTGCCTTGCCCCGTCAACTCGAGATACTTCCGGAAGTGCGCGTCCGCTTCAGCGATGAGGACGTCAAGCGGACCCGTGACTGCGGCCTGTCCACCAGCAACAGGCACGGTTCCTGTCTGCGAAGGGACGAGCGCGGTTCCGCTGGTTGCAGCTGGCATAGCGGCGCCGTAGTACTTGTTCAGCACTTTGCGCCTGGCCGCGGCGAACGTGTCGTCCCACTCCGTCCCCTTCTGCGTGCCGAAGATGATCCTGGCGATCTGGGGTTTCGGCGAATTCGTTGACTGCAGGAAGACGGGCTCGACGTAGACGATGGTGTATTCGCCGTTGGCGCGCCTGAGCGGGATGGCCAGGGTGTTGCCCTTGAACACCCTGGAACCAGATGAGTTCCAAAGCGTCAGTTGCGCTGACATCTCCGGATTCTGGTCGACTTCGGCCTCCATCTGCTGCGTTCCCTTCACGGAATGCCCGCCAGGGAACTTGTAGACCAGCAGCTTCCCGTAGTTGGGCGGGTCGCACCGCGCCGCCATCCAGGCGATCATGTTGATGCGCTGCTGACCGCCGCTGGCCCGGTTCAGCGGAGTGAAGCTGTTCATCAGCACGTACTCGGCGCCGCTCTCCTCAGGGAGCTGCAGCGTGATGAAGTACGGCGTGATCTCGACCGTGCCAGTTTCCTGTCCGTGCTCCTCGCGGGAGATGTCCCAGAAGTCCTCCTGGTTGTAGAACGTGTCAGGGTTCTCGATGTGGTACGTCGTGTAGACGTGCGACTGCATGACGAAGATGTCTTCAGGGTAGCGGATATGGGCGTAGAGGTCCTCAGGCATGTCCCTCCAGGATTTGAACATTCCCGGGAACATCGCTGACAACGTCATGATGATCGGGTCGTTCTCGTCGAAGATGTAGAAATCGACGGTGCCGTTGTAGGCGTCGACCACGACCTTCACCGAGTTGCGGATGTAGTTGACGGGTTTGGTGAGATGCCTGTACAGGTTCTTGCCGGACGCGCTCAGGCTCCCCTTGAACTCCGCGAACGGATCGAGGTCGGATATGCGCTGGCTGTACGGGTAGAGGTTGGAGAACGTGTAGGCGTCCCAGATGTACACCATCGGAAGACCGTCGCGTAGGACGATGTACGGGTCGCGGTCGAACGAAAGGAACGGCGTCAGCGCGCTCACGCGATCGGAGATGTTGCGCTTCATGAGCACGCGTGTGCCTTCGTCCGCCGTCTTTGCGGTCCAGAGCATCGCCCGGATGCCGTACTTGTTCACCAACGGAAGGCGGGCGAAGACGTTGCAGCTGCCAAGGACCAATCCGTCAGCGCCATCGTAGACGTTGCGGACGATTTCCTCGCTCCCGGCCACGGTCGCCGCGTAATCCAGCTCCGTCGGTTCCTTGGTGTCAGCCGGAAGGACGAAGACATCCTTCAGGTCCGTCTCGCCGAAGTAGATGCGCGGATTTGGGATCGGCAGGCCTTCCGCCACCTTCGGCGGTATGTCCTGCATCAGCAGTTTGGCGTCACCGCCGGGAAGGAACTCGTTCACAGCGGCGGCGACGGCCCCGAGTCCGTGCGTGTATTCGAAGTGCTGGTTGACCCACGGACTTCCGGGGACGTTGGCAAGCAGGCTTTCCGTGTCGAGTTCGCGTGCCGCGAGCATGAACTGGCGCTCGGCGCCGGCGATGGTGTAGCGGTCGATGTCGACGTCGCTGAAGATGTAGTAGCGCCGCAGGCCCTGCGCCTGGCCGAACCACGTCTTGAGCATGCGCCAATCCCAGAGCCGCGTGTTGGAGATGGTCAGCGCATTGGCCGCGATGTCCTCTTCGGTCAGGTCGCTGCTGATGCTCATCTCGGTGACTTCGATGCCGCTCAGGTTGAAGGCAGCGCGCGTGCTGGCAATGGCGTTGGCGATGTATGGCTTTTGGAGCGCCTTCTCGTTGGGATTGACGCGGTTCATCGTGCCGAAGGGCTTGACCACCAGCGGAACGATGAGAGCCACCACGAAGACGATCCCGGCAATCACCCAGAACGGCCTGGCCTTGCGGAAGGAATTGCTGAGCGTCTTCCAGCTGAAGTGGCGGAACCAGCCGAAGATGAAGAGCAGGCCTGCCACGATGGAGAAGATGATGGTGTACGCCTTGATGACAGGCAGCCCGTAGTTCACTTCAGCGTAGCCCGCCCCGAAGAAGCGCGCGCCATCATTGAAGACGATGCTGTACTTGGAGAGGTCGATGGCCAGGCAGACCATGGCCATGACGACAGCGAGGATGGTCGTCAGATGGGCCGAGACCTTGTCGATCAGGGCCTCCTTGAAGCGGTCTTCGCCGCCGACCCTGTCAGAGTACTCCTGATACATCCTGATGTTGGCTAGCAGCACGAAGACGAACTGCACAATGGAAGCCACGGCAACCCAAGGCATCACGAAGCCCTTCCAGAAAGGAAGGCTGAAGAAGTAGAAGCCAATGGACTTGTTGAAGATCGGCTCGGCCACGGACGTCGGTGTCTGGTGCGTGTACATCATGACGATCTGCCAGTTGCTTGACACCCACGCGCCGAACATCAAGGCGACAACGAAGGAGATGCCAATCCCGAAAACCGCCGTGCCCCACGCCGCTTCCTTGGCCGCATCCTTCCTGGCACCGTCCTTCAAGACCTTGCGCTCCCGCCGCACGAACAGGGCGGCGGCCAGAACCAGGTTAAGCAGCGCGGCGATGAAGAAGATGCCGGTGCCGGTCCAGAAGAGCTTGATCCTGACGAAGAACACGGTCCAGAACCTCTCCCCGTAACCCAGGCTGGAGAACCACCCGCTGTTTACGCGGAGACCCAGCCACCATCCCAGGACGATGATGCCGATGATGCCCGCAACGGCGAACAGAATTCTCCAGACCCAGTAGCGTGCGGACTTGAAGTTGGAAACGTCTTCCCCGTTGAAGTCCCTCCATGCCCATCTGATTAGCCCCCAGATGACGGGGCCCAACGCCAGGAGAACCAAAAGGAACCAGATAAACCCCACGGAAGCCTCCTTGTCTCTCGAAAACTCTGTGACAACCCATATGCGTGCACGCGATCTCTAAGCCGCCATCCTGATGAAGTCAGACTTGCCGTTGCCGCAGTCCGGGCACGTCCAGCTATCGGGCAGCTCCTCGAAGGATGTGCCAGGCTTCGCGTCGGCACCGTCGCCCTTGGCCGGGTCGTAGATGTACTGGCAGGACCTGCAACGCCAGCAGCTGCCGCCGTTTGACTTCGGCCGCAACACACCGGCCACGTCTGGACGGCCGTCCAGCGCCCCTTCCATCGCATCGGGATTGAAGCCTTCGATGGCGACGGCCTTCTCGCCGATCCCGATGACCACAAGCGGGACGCTGTCAGTCCCGAAACGTTGCGCCTGCTCCCTGTAGAGCGGCGCGTCGACCTCGGTGGTGATGTCGGCCGGCAGGACTCTGATGTCCCCTTTCGTGCCCATTCGATCAGCCAGGTATTCGATGATCCGAGAAACAGCAGGATCTTCCACATCACGGAAGAAGATGGCCACCCGCGTCTTCGCGTTGAAGTCAACCCTCCCGGTCTTTTGCCGCCTGGCGACCCTGACGGCCTTTGCGCAGCAGCTCCTGATCCGGAGCTTGGTTCCGTCGGGCAGCGTGCAATCGAAGCAGCCCTCCTTGTCAGGCTTTTCAGCGAGGGCCACTTCGGCCGGGTCAACATACCGACGTGTCCCCGTGTCGGCGTCCGTGATGTCCACCATCCATGGACCGGCTGGGGAATCGTGCTCCTCCATGGCCATCCATTCGGTCAAGAGGGCCTTTGCGCAGCATCGCCGGATGCGGATGGTCCTCCCGCCGGGAAGCGTGCAGGCGATGCACCCGTCGCTGTCAGAGATGTTCTCGATTCCGAACCTCACTTCGGCCGGGTCCACGTCCAGCTTCTCCTTTGTGTCGGCATCGGTGATCCGCACCATCCCCTCGCCCATGGGGCTCCTGTGGCCTCTGCCAGATGTGGTCGTCTCCGAAACCGCCGCCGAAAGCGCCGAGAGCAGCATGTCCTCGATGGAAAGCTCAGGGCCGCTGCCAACGCCTTCCGGAGCGCCGGTGGGATGCTCGATCATGTACTTGGCCGCCCCAGTCAGCGCCTCCTGGACGTCATCCCTGCGCAGAAGTTCCAGGTCAAGCTTCGCCCTGACTTCCTTGTCGTCTAGGGAGAGGCTCATGGCTGAAAGCGGCGTGTTGCCAACTACACTCCTTGCTCCCTCGCGCCCGACGATGATGACATCGATGACAGGGACTCCCTGCACTTCCATCTGCGCCACCGCCAGGAGGCAGAGGCAGGCCATTGCCTCCATATGGCTTACCTTCAGGATAGTTGCCATTCGGAATGAACCGACCACGTTCAACCGCGGGCCGCCAAGCCACCTGACCGCGGCGTCGACAGTCTCCGGCTTGACGAGGCCAACCAGCTCCGGCGTAAGCTTCAGGCCGCGAAGCCTGCCGTCACCGCCTGCTCGCGTCCTCAGGTAATCCAACACCTCTTGCGCTGTCATGCTTGCTCACGATCTCCTTCGTTTCCTTGATGGACTGCTTATGTGGCGCTCACTCTCCAATCCGTCAACGTCGGATGAGCGCTTCAACTTCACCGTTGTCATTCCGCTGCCGTCAACACTCCAGCCCCGGCTTTCCGGAGCAGCTTGGCATCTGACCGGCTGACCTTGATGACACGCTCCCCACCGATCAAAACCTCGTAGTGTCCATCCGTGCCGGCCTTGTCGCTCACGCAAACTTTTGCCGGATGGAAGATGACGTTTTCCTTGTTGGGACGTCCCCGAGTCAAGTCAGTCACCACGATTTTCCCGCCGCCTTTGCCCATCGGACTCCCCTCCCGCCGGATTGCGCTCATCCAGCCAGGCCGCCGCCCCCGCGTTTCTGCAGCAGTAATTGCGCGTCCTCCTCGTTCACGAGGACGGTGACGCCGGACAACAGCTTGACAGCATGCAGTCCGTCCTTTGACGGCTCCATCGATTTCACGTCGTTCCGGGCAACCACCCTTGGTCTCGGCCTGCCGCCCCCGGACCTGTTGTAGATTGTGACGTCGTCGCCGCTACGAGCATCAACGCTGGCCATCGCGGACCTCCTGATTGCCGAACTCGTCGTCATGGCCTCTGTTCGTGGGCAGAAACATGCGGATGAACGCTGCTGCCAAACCATGGAACGCAAGGCATGCTGCGGCCTCGGGCAGTCCCATCCATGAAGATCTGGCCACACTCTCTTCAACACCCGGTGTGTTCATGATTGTCGTCCCCTCCAGGACGCATCTTGTGTCGCTCTACTGCACTGCCGCACACCTCGCCGCTCTTCTTCTCAGCGGCGCTAAGCGTATTCGCATCCTGATGTAGAGGAGCGGGATCAGTGGCGTCGCCGGCTTTTCGATGAAGCCCACCTCCAGCAAGAAGCGGGCAAACGCCTCGTCTATCAGGCGCTCTGGCCGGAATCCAGCGGCCTTCGCCATCATGAGAAAGCTCCCGGCAAGACGCGCCGGCAGTTCGATCGGATCCCGTTCCGCTGGCGCAACGCTGACGCCGCGTCTGCTGAGAATCCACCACCAGCCCGTCACCCAGTTCCAGAACCTTCTGATGATGCTCTTGTTGTTCATATCTGTCGTCCCCTCCAGGACGCTTTCACGCTCCATGATGCTGCCCTAAAACTCCGCTGGCTTCTCATGCTTCCTGCCGCCGCCCTCGTAGTACCACCGGACGTATGCCACGGCCGCGGCGACGAGCTTAGCCGTGTCATCCTCCCCGACAGTGACGGTGTCGGAACTGCCGTACCTGTCAGAGAATTGGAATGCCGTCGCGCCTGCCATAGCCGTTGAGATGATGCGGATCCTGGCGCCGGCAAGGTCGATGATGACGGCCGGTTCGATGGTGCGCCGATACCGTTTCGCCATGTCGAGCACCTCCACGGCCGCAGGCTTGGCCAGATGCGCTGTTGCGCCGCTGCCCTTCGCTGACGCCAACACTTCGGTCAGCGCGGCAGCCGCCTCCCGGAGCTTCTCGGCGTCATGGTCGCTGACAGCGATGACCGTAGCCTTGCCTCCCTTTCCCACCACGAACTTCACGGACTCGGGCCCCTCGCTGTAGCCTTGGATGACACGGTTCGTCTCACGATCCACGAGATCGCGGACGTTCACGGTCACAGTCCGATGCCTGTTCAGCTCAGTGACATGAACGGCCGTTGTAAGGCGAAGGACTTTCCACGTCCGATCGTCGGGCGCGAATTTCACGCAAGATGCATTCATCTTGATTTCCTCCTCGCAGCATCCTGATTCCCAAAGCCCGCCAGGCCTTGATGATAGCAACAAGCGGGCGCCGAAACTGCTGTTCAGCTTGCAGTCTCAGCAGCCTGCTCGCCCTATGGAATGAATCCGTTCTGCTCCCCTCCGCAATGCGGGCAGACCCATCCGTTGGGCATACACTCGAACGGCGTGCTGGGCCCGACGCCATCCAGCCTTTCACCGACTGCCGGGTCGAAGATGTAGCCGCAACCCTTGCACTCCCACTTCCCTCCAGGGTTCTTCACCTGATGCCGCACGAACAGGCGTTTCTCCGTTCTGCATTTCGGGCACGTCCAGCCGTCCGGCAGGTCCTCGAAAGCCGTGCCACGAGCGATGCCTTGCGTAGGATCCCCTCTGCGCGGGTCGTAGACGTGACAGCAATCGCTGCATGTCGCGAATACCATCGCCACGTCTTTCCCGAGGCCGCGGCCCTTCTTCGTGGCATACTCGATGGTGATGCTTCCTAGTCTTTCCGCCTTTCGGAGAAGTTCCGCTGCGGCGCTACGAGTGCATCTGAGCCGGCAGGCCGCCTTCCCATTCCGGCGTTGAACCGTGACATCCCGTAGTCCATCGGCTGGGCGCGTGACACGAATCGTTCGGACTTTGGCAAGGTCGATGATCACCATACGGTTCGTGTCAAGGTTGGTGATATTCACGACGACCTTGTCCGGCCTGCATCGTGAAGTTTCTTCGCTTCCTCTGGTAGTCATTCTTTCTCTTTTCCCTCCCAGAACCGACGCGCCTCTCTTGAAGGCGCCTCCATACAGCATAGCCGACCACGGGCATGACCAGCACGCACTGCAGCCACCATGGCATCCTTTTCATGAGCATCAGGGCTGGCACGACGCCCCACGCGAATGCAAGGTACGTGAGAATGCCGGCGAGAAGCCAGCGAAGGATCCGGAGAACCGGCCGCTTGATGTTCAATTCCGCCATCGCCATCTCTCCTCCGCCGTGCGTCCCACCACCGTCCGAATCACCGGAACGATTGCTGCTTCCTGCCGGAGCAAAGCCGGTGCTGTTCCAGCCCAACGGCCAGCCCGCCGCCTGGACGGCATATCCGCCAACGCCCACAGGAAGGCGCGTCTCATCCGCCTCAACAAGAGCGCCGCAACCATCAGCCATCCCAGCGCGCAGGTTGTCAGCATCACGATTATGAGAGCAGCCACGGGCGCTCTCATCCAGGCAGGAACGTCCTTGTCAACGGCTGTGGCGATGATTGCGTTGCTGAACATGAACCACAAAAGCGCTTGAAAGGCAGCGCGCACGAGGAAAACCCCATGCGTTCTCATCGCTCGCCTCCGTCCTTCTTCTTACCGAGAGCGTTCTCGACAGTTCTCGGCAGGGCGTAGACGGAGAGGGCGCGCACGCTGGGTTCGTCCATCCCCCGTCCCTTCAGCCAGTCGCGGGCGGCACGGAAGACGTCACTCGGCTCTTTCATGTTGCCGATGCCCTTCACTTCTTCCTTCAGCATCTCACGCAGCTCTCTGGCGGCCGCCCTTCTGTTCGCTTCCACTTCCCGGTCCAAATCCCGATCGCTCATGCCGCACACAGAACCTCAGCCTCCTCACTTGTTCCGATCCTCACGCTTGTTTCTGTTTTTTTGCCGTCGCATGGAGAAATGGACCCACAGGGTGCGGCCGACGGCAAGCGCGAGAAAAGCTAGGAACGCCTCGAAGAACATCCACCCCGAAGGTTCCACACCATTGTGAATCTCAAGCAGCTGCGGATGCATCGTGCGCCCCTAACAGATCCGAGCGGCCCAGCCAAACGGCTTCATCGAAGGACGGACCCAGGCGCTTCACTCCGACTGCATCGACTTTGAGAATGTAGCGGCGGCCGGGTTCATTCACGCAGAAGATGAAGAGGCAGCCCTTCTTCGAGAGCACGCTGCCCCGCTGTTCAACACTCGCCACACGGCTCAGGTCAACTGGCACCTTCTTGGCGATGCCGAAGTCGAAGACGCTGACGATTCTCGGCTTGCTATCTAGCCTGCTCATGGGCTTCTCCTCCGCTACTTGTTCTGATCCTTAGTCGACTCCTCCGGCGCCTCTTGCCTTCCGGCGTCAGTTGTTGAACTTGTAGGCGAGGAAGACGACTGCGAGATCGGCCGCGATGAGGATGGAGAACATCGCAAGCCGAATGGAATCATCAAGGACCAAGATGAGGCCTATCAGAGCCACCGCTGCCGCCAAGCCAGCTCCGATAGAGGCCGCCCGCTCTCCTTTGCTGTGGAGATAGAAGGCAAACAGCGCAGCCGCCACAAGCGCGATGGCGAACATCGCGATTGCGGCCTCCGCGCTGGCGAGGCCGATGATGCCCAACACCAAGATCGCACCGGCGATGCCGATGAGCAACAAGTTGAGCCCCGCCCAATCCACGAATTCCCCCGCGGTTTCCCTCAGCCACTCCATGATGTCAGAGAACATGGTACTCTCCTTCCGCGCGCAGAGGCGCGGTCTTGTTCACTTCCAGATCTCGCCGTCCCCGCAGCCCCACTCTTTTCACAACCCGGAAGCATCTCTTTCCCCGGCATTGCAATCGCGCGCTTCCCCAAAGCGCGGCGAACAGCCAACTCCCTCCTCCGCGGAACGCAGCAGGGAGAAGGGACGTTCCCACCCGGCGCACCCGGTGCGCTAAACCCCTACTTTACCGGCTTGCCTCCTTTCGTTTCTTTGCCTCTTCTCTTGTCAGATGACACTTGCCGTCTACTTCCCGCAGCCGCTGCAGGGCCCGGGCTCGAAGACTTCGCGGATGATGCTGACGCTCTTGGACCGCAGGTCGCAGGCCACTTCAGCGCGCCGCACGCCGTCGCATTCGTAGTACTCGACGATGAGCGTGACTGCGCTCTCGCCCGGGAACATGCAGTCCGCGCACAGGCCGTCCATGGCGAAGTATGCGCGGTCTTTGACCACACCCAGATTGACAGTGCGCAGGTCCTGGACGAAGCCTTGCAGCTTCAGGACCTCGATGGTCTTGCCGTCCACGGTGGTGAGTTCCGACGGCTTGGTCACGACCATGGCCTTGACATCGTAGGCCTTGGTGCCCGCGGGCGCAGTCTCGTTCCAGACACGGAAGATGTACCGGCAGAAGCTGCAGCCTGCACCAGGCTTCTGCACATCGTAAAGCTCGACGCACAGCTGCGGATGCGTCACCGTCACGACGCAGGCATCGGCATAAGCCGGCATCTGGCCCGTGGCCGACGGATTGAGGTACGCGTACGTCCCTATGCCGCCAGCGACCATGGCCGCGAGAATCACGAAGCCAGCAAGAGCCAGCCAGATGGGGTTCATGTTGTCGTTCATGCGTGTTCCTCCTTTGGGTACTTCAGGTTCCGGAAGGGGCCGAGGCCCTCACCCCTTCTCCTTCCTTTACCTCCCTGAGTGCCCAAAGGCTCCGCTAGGCAATCACCTCCATGCCGGTCAAGCTTACCGGCAAGCTTCCCTTGTTTCTCTGCTACCGCTTCTCTAGTACGTATCCCCCTTCAGCTGGTCAAACAGCCATTCAGGGACCGGTTCCCATTCTTCCTCGGACGTCTCGCGGGCAAGCTCCAAGGCAGAGTCGATTCCGGACTCCGTGAGACCCTGGCCGAGGAAGGTTCTCATCGCGTCGGCTTCATGCGCGGCTTCGGCAAAGAGCTCTTTGCCGTCGTGGAGGGTCAGCCGAAAGTCGTGCATCGGGACGCCGAGGCTCGCCTTGGCGCGGTTCAGGACGCTTTGAGGCACCCTGTGCGTACTGCCGCTTTCATCCCGCCGCCGCATGGATTCGGCATCAACGGGATCGACAGGCGACTGCGTGAGCTCCGCAAGCACGGCCATCGCTTCCTCCACCGACGTTGCCTTCACTGAAGGGCGCTCCAGGTTGTTGGCGACAATCACGACGTACTCGCGCATGGGAAGCACGCCGATGATTCCGAGCACGTAGCGCAACGTCGAAGGCGAAAGCTTCGTCCACGTCGTCCCGCCATCACGGCTGACTTCAGGCGGCCGCTTCAGCCGCTTGAGATCTTTGCCACCCGCCTTCAGCAGGAGGAGAGCTTCCTTCAGATTTGGAGCATGAAGCTCCATGCCCCTGTCAGGAAGGGCGAGTCTGTACAGGCCGTCCAGTATCGTGCCCGCCGCCACTGCCTGACGCTCTTTCGCGTTTTCCGAGGCCTCTCTTTCCTTGTTGCACATTGGACGCTCCTTTCCCTTTTCAGGGATTCGTGTTCTGACCTAACCGTTCTTCCATCTTGGTGCAGCCCTGACTACGCAGAGCGTCACCGCCAACTGGGCCCAAACCTGACCATGCCGCGGCGTGACCTTGCCCCCAATCCGGCGATCCTCATGGCGGCGAAGAAAGCCATGGACGACATGGCGAAAAGGAACCCGTTCACTGCGAAGGCCAACATGGCACACAAAATGCATGCCATCCCGAAGACATCCTTTCCCTTGCCCGGCACCTGCGCAGCCGCGCGGACGAAGATCAGGCACCCCAGCAACAAACAGGCAAGGGACGACACTGCCAGGGTCGTCAAGACGAACGGCGTCACCGCCTTCGCTGCCGGGAACAGGCCCCACCAAGGGACTTGCTGCCTGACGCAATCTGTCAGCAGAAAATGCAGTCCAATCGCCATAACGGAAGCCAGCCAGGTCAACCCCGTCCATATCACCGCAGCTTCCAACCTGCCGCCGCGGACATCAGCCCGCGCCCCGTCCGTTCTGTTCATGGGTTCCCCCTTCCTTTACCTCCCGTGATTGCCTGCCAAACCGGTCATGTGGAACACTTCAGTTCCGTCCGGAGCTGCCCTCAAACCCCCGGTTTCGCCACGATTTCCGTTGCCTGACTCGCCATTTCTGGCGTCCCCATCTTCTGCAGCACCTCAACCACGAAGGCTGCCACGACACGCATCAGCTTCTGAATCCGCGTCTTCACCGCGTCCTCCTTTCTCTCGTTGTTTTTCGTTTGGCCGGTAGCATCATCTGAAAATGATGATGTACGCGACGTCATTCATGCACATCACCGCTATGAGCAGCGCCCAGAAAACGAAAGCGAAGAAAGCAAACACTGCCGCCAGCGCGACCAGCGCCTGCGCCAACGGCGCCGGCATGCACGCCGCCCTCAGCGCCACCACCACGACCAGCGCCAGCAGGCCGGCAGAAACCGCCAGAAGCAGCACCAATTCCGCAACGCTCACGCGCCTACGGCGCGGATGCTTGCTGGTCTCTTCCTTGCGGATGCACATCACCATGCTGTGGGCGGCATAAATCATGGCCCCTAACACCGCCCAGATGAGCTTGTCCATCCAGAAGTTCGACACAAGGCCCAGGAGAATCATGGCAAAAAGCGGCACGAGCACCGCTCTTTTCCTGACTGCCTGCCACGCCTCGCTGTCCAGGATGTCTCTTACGGTCCCGTCGCGCATACGGTTCACCTCTCTTGCCAAACGGCATCCACGGGAAGCACACCCGCCGCTGTGCTCTTCCAACGGTCAAGGTGCAGACTATGCCACTCAACCTAGATCGGCTCTCGGCGGTGGGCGCTTCTCTCGCCACAGGGTTCGCAGCCCCCCGTTCATGGCGCTACCCCAGCGCCAACAGGAAGAGCAGCAGCGCCGCCACGGCTATCACAGAAACGGTGGCAACGATCCTCTCAGTCACCGGGTGCAAACGGACGTAGCCTCCCCACTTCATGTCCGCCCCCTTCCCTGACCGGTGCCCATTGCGGCGCGTCCGACCCAATGCTCGTCCTCAGGATCTCTTGTCACGAGATCATGGATATCGGCCCTCGCCAAGCGGCGCTTCCGAGTCAGCCTTCTGTAGCCGATCCACAACGCGACAAGAAGCCACAGAGCAACCACGGCGATTCCCCCCGCAAACGCGTTTGCGGTGCCTCTTCTGATGATGCGCGAGTTGGAAACGTACCACATGCCGGCCACTATGCCGCACACTCCGTAGACAACGAGCGCTATGACCTTCCAATCCATTCGCGGCCTCCTTCACGAGTCGTCCGTAACTTTGGGAATTTACTATAGCCTCCCTACCAGCACCACCAGACGCAGATGCGTCTCCTACCTCTTCCCTCGACTTCCCACCCTTTCGGGACAGGCCTGACAGGCATCGGAACCAGCCGTGCATGCGTCGCACATGCTAGTGCTTCCAGCCGACTTTGCCATCGTGAATCCCCCCTTCGTTACGGAATCGCTCAGCACTCTCCATCACTTCGTTCACTGCCGTTCAGGCGCCGTCCGTCAGACGGTCGCAGGCTGCGGGTTGGCCGCGAGGAGCATGTCCACGAGCTGCCAGAACGCCGGAGGGAACGGCTCGCCCGCAACAGGTTGCCTGATGGCCGCGTGCGTGAGCCGTTTGCCCTCGTAGATACAGCTGCGGGTTTCGCTCCTCCTTCCCTTCACGTCAGTGATGGTCACCGGACCCACTCTCCCATCTTGGCTGTACATGAAGCGGACTTCTGCCACATGCATCTCCGTCGCCGCTCCCTCCTCACCGGAGCTCTTCTGGCTGATGACTGCGAAGTCTGGCCTTCCACGCGTATGGTCCTTGACCCGTATTCGGAATTCCACCGTTTCCGGATCCTTCGCTGCCTGCGCCAGCCTCTCCAGAAGCTTCGAGAGGTTCAACTGATTCCCGGCCGCGTCAGTGAAGAAGACCCACTGCCTCTCCTCCTTCCCTTCCACCAGCACGCCGCCGTCATGGTCATGCATCACGGCCGTGTGCAAAGCCAGATTCGGAAACCACGAGTTGGCTTCGACCCGAATCCGTTCCAGCTCCTCCAAGGTGAAGACCCTGTCCACAGGAATCCCTTGCATGCGTTCCCCCTTCAGTAGCACTTCCAGAATTGCCGGCCGTCATCCTGCGCCGGCAGCAGCCGCTCTGGGGTTTATCACCCAGTGCCGCCCCAGCCAGTTGTATAGGCGCCCCGGGACGCTCTTCATGAAGCGGAAGCAGATGAGCTTCCCCCATGCCGGGTAGGCGTCCTTCGCAAACGCGACGACTCCTGCCACAGGCGCCTTCACGGCGTCCGCGAACAAGCCGAGCGGAACGCCAACCATGATGCTGACGCCGGCCGGAATCATGAACACGACGAGAAGGAACAGGCACACGCCGAACCAGAGGCGACGAATCGCTCCGTCCAAAGCCCTCTTCCTGAAACCGTTCATGACAGTCCCTCCTGATGCTCGATGGCTAACCTGTTCCATGAGCTCCGCTGCTGGCATCCTGCGCAAAGGGCCCGCGCGGCTCCGCTCTTGCTTCCACGGAAGCCTCCTAGTGGAGAAGCGCCTCCCTAGATCAGATGTGAACCGCCCCAAGACCAAGGGTCGACCACATCGTGATGAACGTGCCCAAAGTCCACTTGCGGTAGTGCGCCAGTTGCGGGGCCATTGCGGCTTCGACGGTCTCCGCGCTAACCTGCCGGTTCCACGCCCGCACGAACAGCTCCTTGCGTTCAACCAACAGCAGGCGAAACACCAACCCGTTGGTGCCAACACTGCTGAACTGAACGAGAACTGCGACTCCGTCAACGTAGGCCTCGTCCATCTGCCGGTCACCGAGGTTCTCCCTCATGGATGAGATGAAATCCGCCGCGTTCTTGCCGAGACCTGCAGTCTCCTCCGGACCGTTTACGGCCAAACTGAGAAGCACAGCGGAAGCCTGCTTCACAGAGGCCAGATTTTCATGGCTAAAGGGGTAGACGAACGCCATCACACTGCCGGCAATCACAAGAAAGATGCCGACCCCTCGAATGAATCCCCTCCACGCACTGCTCTTCATGATCCCTCCTGCTGCATTGCCGACGCATCAGCGTCAGCTGCCAGAAGATGCCGTCACTGTTCAGGTTCAGGCGTCCAAGGGTCTTGCTGGGTGAGCATCCACCACATGAAACCCTCGACTTCGGCTGGCACCATCGCGCTCCCACCGGCCAGCTGCACTTCGAGTTCGCATTCAATCTGGACCGGCCGGCCTTTCTCGTCCCAGATGACCGTGATGAACCCAGGTTGAGTGGCGGAACCGCCGATGGGAGTTGCCTTCACGGTGACTGACCGCTTCTCGCCGTTTCTCGTGGCCTCGAGAAAGTACTCAGCCGGTACCTTGGCTGACGATGCAACCGCCTTCTTGGCAGACGCTTCCCGTGGCCTCTGCCCAGCGTTCCACGCTTTGACTTCCAAATCCCATCTGTTCACGGACGGGCACCTCCTTCAAGTTGCCGATGCTGATTTACCGCATCTGCGGACAATGACTTCCCCCCTCCAGACGCCTCACCTGCTCCATCCCCTAATGGTGCGGGTTTGCGCGGGCTCTCTCAATCTTCCACCCTATCAGCACGCAGAGCCCTCCAACCACGAAGATGATGGCCGCACCGACATAGAGCTGGAACGAATCGCTTTGCTGGTTCTGAACGCATTCCAGCCTCGCGGCGCGGACGTCATCCGCATGGGCATCGCGGTTCCACACGCGGATGAACAGCTCCTCCTTGCCGTCCGTTCCCGCATTCAGAAGCGAGCTGGCCCAACCGCCGCCCCTCCAGCCGAAGAACTGATGGCCCGCGTAAGTGAAGCCTTCTAGGAAGCGTGCGTCCATCGACTTTCCTCCGAGATACTGGTCCAGAATGCTGGCAAGCTGGGCGAACTCCGCTTCCTGCCAGCGGAACATTGTAGGGGGCACCGGACTGGACGGGAGCGGCTCCCTCCATGCGACAAGGAACTCAAGGAAGACGTACGGAGTCGTGCGATGTCCGATGGAAGACTGCGTCACAAAACCGAAGACGAAGCCCAAAAAGCCGGCGATCAGGAACACATACCCGAGAACGATCAACTTGCGGCCAATCCATGCAATGGCCAACTTGAAGCGCTTCTTCTCCCTCATCCCGACCTCCTTGGTCGAAAGACATGCACGCCAGACAGCGTTCACGCCCGCCTTCCTAGCGTTCAGGCGCTGCCGTCGTCTTCATCCAGCCACTCCTTCGGCACCTTGACGTTCCAGAACCCCGTGAACGGGTCGTCAAGGTCCATCACGACGGCCCACACTGTTGACAGCAGCAGGGCGATGCCGAAAGCCGTGTACACCCCGTCCAGGAGGTTCCTGTACAGCGTGAGATGAAACCCCCCAGCGATGTAGAGGGAATACAAGGCCAAGAGCATCTTCAGCGGCTTCGGAAGCCGTTTGTTCTTGTACAGCTTGAACTTCTCGCGATCCTTGCTTTTGACCGCGTCATGGACAGCCTCCCACTGGTTCCAGACAGTGACTGTGATGAACCCAGCGAGCAGGGCGTACAGCACGATTCCGAGTGCGTTCGTCCCGCTGACCATCACCCCCTCGTCTCCGCTGATGAGGGATGAGATCCCCAGATAGCGGAGTCCAACCCAGACCCCGGTGTTGAGGAACGACAAGACGAAAGGCCAAAGCAACAGCCTCAACATCGCAGCCTCCTTCGTCGCCCAAGCGACACTGATTTTCCCGTTGTGATGAAAGACACGCACGCCAGACAGCGTTTTCCGCTGCTCTGTCAATCCCCACACTAACGAGAACCGGACCTAGGCTCGTTCAGGCCGCGCTCGCGACGGACGCAAGACGTGCGCTATATGCTTGCCGCATTTGCTTGTTTGCAAATGCGGGCAGCGCGCACGCGTCCTCGCATGGGGCCTGATGCCGTTGAAATCCAAAGGCGCATCCGTTGGGTGCGTCTTTTTCATGGACTGCTTTGTGAGTTGTGTGGAGCATGAGTTGCGAGTGAGCGGTGGATGAACGCGGTGAATGAACGATGTTTTCTGTCTCTGTCCAATAGTGACAAATATACGATAGACGCAAGGTTTAAATAGCTTCTCATTGTGACTGGTCACGATGATGCAGGTCACGCTGCTGGAGGTCACGGTGATGGGCGTGACCTGTGGCGTTGAGCTGTGTCACTCGGAATGGCGGGTTTCGAGGCGTATGAACTGACCTATATGGCCATATAGTCCCCTAGAGGAGGAAGATTTTGGCCTTTCGTTGCCGATCTCGCGTGCCTTCCTGTGTCAGACGAGGGATGCTCAGCAGCGATGCCATAGGCAGGAGCTAAGCGCTCTTGCACTGCAAGATGAATTCTTTGTCCATGAGAACCGACCGGTCGCACGTCTGCTTGAGATGCCACGAATGGCCGGACTTGAAATAGAAATTCTCGACATGCTTTCCCATCTCCTGAACGGCAGAGACGGCCGGCACGAAGTCTCCGTCGCCGCTCACCAGCACAGCGGTGTCGTAGGCGTTCTTGGTGGCGAGAACAATCATGTCCGTAGCGAGATGTATGTCATCGCCCTTCACGACGTAGACAGGCGTCCCTTCTATCAACCTCCGCTGGAGCCTGGCCAGGACAAGCTTGAGATTGGGCGTGTTCCTAAGCTTTTCGAAGAACTTCTGCTGTTTCCTGTATTTTTCAGGGTCGGCCTTTTGGTCTAAAGGGGCGTTGTAATAGTGCATTCTCACGAATCTCCGGTTTCCGGAGATGGCGGCTGCAAGCTTGCTGAAGTCGACGTCAACTTTGCTGATGTTCCTTCTGAGACCGTGATAGAAGTTGCTTCCGTCTATGAAAATCATGACACGTTCCTCGGTCATAAGATAATAAAACGGGACGGCAATAAAAACACGAAAATGAAAAGAGACCCGCCGTTGCCGAAGCAAGGACGGGGAGGATATACTACTGATTGGCATGAAAGGTTTATAAACCTGCCGCCATCCCCGCCGCCACAGATGCCTTGAAGACTGCCGGACCATGCAACGGCAAGGCAACGGCAAAAGAAGCATGCTGAAAGGCAACGGAGCACGAACGGTTTCCGGAAGCGTGGAAGCAAGTGACGTTTTCTAGGTCCGTCATTTGACGTTAGACGGCCGTCCAGGTCTGTGTCCGGGCCCCGCAGATGCTGAAAACTGAGCAGGGACGAAAAGTTTATAAAGAGGCGCGCCATTAAATGATGAACATATCCGAAGGTCGTTTTCTCTCTGGCGGGTCAGAAAGAGACGGCGCTATATCCGTGCACCTGCGACGATGATCGCAACGACGCCTTCGGATAGGCAGCAGCGACCAAAGGAGCCGCAACGGGCCGGGACCAATGTGACACCAGGCCCCGAACGGAAACAAGTATGACGGTGGACATAGCGGACCATGTGCTTGTGCCTAGGCATGAGATTATGACGGCCCAGGAGAAGCGCGAGCTTCTCCAGCGCTATAATGTGACCAAGGAAGGGCTTCCGCGCATGAAGGCCGAGGACGTCATGGCCAAGAAGATCGGGGCCAAGCCTGGGGATTTCATACGCATCATCCGCGACTCCCCCACCGCGGGCAAAGCTCTCTATTACAGGATAGTCGTGGAGTGATTTTGGAGTGATGATATGTACGGCGCCCTCATAAACCACATGGAAGCGGAGCGCGGGTTCGTGAACTTCGCAATCGAATCGTTCAACAAGTTCCTGGACCATGACATACAGGACATCATGCAGGAAATCGGCAGTGTGAGCCTCTCCCCTGAACTGAGCGACATGAAGCTGATCTTCGGCCGGACTGAGCTGGGCAAGCCTGTCGTGAAGGAAGCGGACGGTTCGACCAGGCAGATTTTCCCTAACGAAGCGCGCATACGCAACCTCACCTACCTGACGCCGCTGCACGTCAGCATAACCCCTGTCTTCGAAGGCGTGAAGGAGAAGCCTGAAGTTGTCCACATCATAGATATGCCGATAATGGTCAAGTCCAAACTCTGCTCGACGGCCGGGTTGTCGCGCGACGAGCTCACAGTGCGGGGCGAGGATCCCGACGACCCCGGCGGCTATTTCATCATCAACGGCACCGAACGCGTCGTCGTCATGATTGAAGAGATAGCGTCGAACAACCCCATCTTCGAGAAGGCGGGCGACGGGATCACGGTGCGCGTGAACTCGGAGCGGTCCGGCTTCAAACAGAAGCACCTCATCGAGATGCGCCCCGACGGCGAAATCACGATCACGTTCGCGAACCTGCGCAAGCTGCCGATAGTGACGCTGCTGAAAGCGCTGGGCATGGAGACGGACAAGGCCATATGCGACAACATCTCCACGGACCCGCTGCTGCTTAACGAATTCTACATAAACCTCTTCAAGGAAGAGGTGCTGACAGCAGCGGACGCGGCTGAAGCCGTGGGGCGCCGCCTTAAGGTGGCCAAGGACTACCGCGACGAGCGCGTCAACCAGATCCTGGACAAATACCTGCTTCCGCACATAGGGCAGGAGACGAAGGACCGCGTGCTGAAGGCGAAGGCGCTGACGCGCATAGTCAAGAAGGCGATGCTGCTGCAGCTCGGGAAGATCCCGTCCGACGACATAGACCATTACGCCAACAAGAGGCTGCTGATGCCAGGCGATTTGCTCGGGCAGCTGTTCCGCTCCGTCCTGCTCGGAAGGTGGGGCCTCATAGCCAAGATGAACTACAACTACCAGAAGCTGACCAAGCGCGGGCGCACCCCTTCCATCCAAGGCATAGTCGAGGCCGATGCGGCGACGAAGCAAATCCTGTCTTCCTTAGCGACGGGCAACTGGATCGGCGGCAGGACCGGCGTGAGCCAGCGGCTCGACCGCAGCTCCTACGTCAAAACCATCAGCCACCTGCGGAGCGTCGTGTCGCCGCTGACGTCGACGCAGGAGCATTTCACCGCGCGCGAGATCCATCCGACGGAATGGCAGCGCCTCTGCCCGGCCGAGACGCCCGAAGGCTCATCGATCGGGCTACGCAAGCACCTGGCGCTGCTGGCCGAGATAACCCCGGGACTTAGCAAAGAGGAGACGGAGAAGCTGCTGGCGGTGCTGGAGAAGGCGTGACTGATATGATGACGATGCATGAACTGGGAGGCAGGCATGGCTGAGGCTGACGTATACTTCAACGGGCGCTACGTGAAGACGATACGCGGCCCTGAAGCGTTCGTCGCTTCCGTGCGCGACAAGCGGAGGAAAGGATTGCTTCCGTACCAGTTGAACATCTCCTACAAGGAATACACGCAGGAGATAACGATAAACACGGGCAACGGCCGCACGCGGCGGCCTCTGGTCATAATCGAGAACGGCGTGCCCAGGCTCACGGAGAAGCACATGAAGGACATGGCCACGGGAAAGCTCACCATCGACGCGCTCATCAAATCGGGCTTGATAGAGTTCCTGGATGCGGACGAGGAGGAGAATGCGTACATCGCCCTGCGCCCGGAGAACGTGACGAAGGAACATACGCACGTGGAGATAGATCCGATGGCGATGTTCGGCGTCCCCGCGTCGCTCATATCCTACGCCGAGTTCAACCGAGGCGACAGGATCAACTACGGCGCCAAGATGATAGGCCAGGCCATAGGCATGTTCTCCACGAACTTCCACGTGCGCGCCGACACGAAGTCCAACATCATGACCTACCCGCAGAGGCCCGCTGTCACGACGCGGACGACCAGCATCCTTGACCGCTACCCGGAAGGGCAGAACATCGTGGTCGCGGTGATGACAGGGTTCGGCTACAACATCAACGACGCCATCGTGATGAACCAGTCGTCCATAGAAAGGGGGATGTTCCGCTCATTCTACTTCCGCACATACGAGACGGAGAAGCGAAAGTATTTTGGCGGCCAGGAAGATGAAATCACCGTTCCAGAAGCGGGCACGAAGGGCCACCGCGGCGAGAAGGCATACGCGGATCTGGACGCGGACGGCATCATAAACCCCGAGACTGTCGTGGACAGCGACTCAGTCCTGGTCGGGAAGATATCGCCGCTCCGCTTCCTGTTCGGCGAAGAATTTGCCGCTGGCATAGAGAACAAGCGCGAGACGTCCGTGTGCATCCGCCACGGCGAGAAGGGCGTCGTGGACGAGATACTGCTGAGCGAGACGCCTGACGCCAACCAGCTCATAAAGATCCGCGTGCGCGACCACCGCATACCTGAGATAGGGGACAAGTTCGCCTCCAGGTACGGGCAGAAGGGCGTTGTTTCGCTGATGCTGCATGAGGAGGACATGCCTTTCACATCCTCTGGAACGGTTCCGGACATACTCTTCAACCCGCACGCCATCCCGAGCAGGATGACCATCGGACACATGCTGGAGATCCTTGCCGCAAAAACAGGGGCGCTGTCAGGCGAGCGCATCGACGCCTCGCCGTTCACGCACACAGGCGAGAAGGACATACGCAAGGCCCTGGGCAAGCTCGGCTTCAGAGACGATGGCAAGCAGGTCCTGTACGATGGCCGCACAGGGCAGGCGTTCGAAGTGGCGATCTACACGGGCGTCTGCTACTACTTCAAGCTGGACCACATGGTCACGGACAAGGTCCATGCGCGCTCGCGCGGCCCGGTCACGCTGCTGACGAAACAACCGACGGAAGGCAGGGCGAAGCGCGGCGGCCTCAGGCTGGGCGAGATGGAGCAGCAGTGCCTGCTCGGCCATGGGGCTGCGCTGACGCTGAAGGAGCGGTTCGACTCGGACAAGGCGAACATACCCATATGCCAGAAGTGCGGCCTCGTCGCCGTGTTCGACATGGCCAAAAGCAAGGCGCACTGCCCCGTCTGCAAGGGCGGCGAGATATCATGGGTCAACACATCTTATGCATTTAAGCTGATGCTGGACGAACTGAAGAGCATGGGCATCTACCCCAAGCTCAGCGTGCAGGAGCTTTGACATGGAAACGACAAATGGCATGGACATGAAACGCTATGTGAACGATGCAGCCAATGCGCTGCTTCCTTTGGCCTCGTTCTTCGATTTGCTCTCCGTCATCCCCCCTTCTTCGCTCTCCCCACCGCTCTCAATCACGATGCTTTCCGCGGCCCCGCTTCCCGGCCTGCCGCCCATCCCCGACGTTCTCACGCTCCCTCCAGAATCCAGGCTCTCGCCGGTTGCATTGCCGCCTCTCCCCAAAGGCGCGCAGGAGGGCCGATAGCTATGCCATACAAGATAAGCTCCATGCAGTTCAGCGTGATGTCGCCTGAGATGATAAAATCCAACGCATGGGTGCGCATCGTGAACCCTGAGTTGTATGACGCCGACGGATACCCGGTGGAAGGCGGCGTCATGGACCCGCGCCTGGGCGTCATCGACCCCGGGCTGTACTGCAGGACGTGCAACGGCAGCATCGGCGACTGCCTCGGGCACTTCGGCTACCTGGAGCTCGCCAAGCCGACGATCCACGTCATGTACGTAAAGGTCGTGTATGAGATGCTCAAGATGACATGCAGGAAATGCAACAGGGTGATGCTCGAGAAGGGCAGCCTCGACTCCTCCAACGTCCAGCCGGCGAAGTGCCCGCACTGCAAGGCGCAGCAGAAGAAGGTCAAGTTCGTGAAGCCTTACACGTTCTACGAGGACGCGGACGAGATGGACCCGCAAGTGATAAGGGAGCGGTTCGAGAAAGTTTCTGCCGCTGACCTGAAGAAAGTCGCATTCGTCGGCGGCAGGCCCGAATGGCTGATAGTCACGCTGTTCCCTGTACCGCCCGTGACCATGCGGCCATCCATAACGCTGGAAACGGGGGAGCGCAGCGAGGACGACCTCACCCACAAACTGGTGGACATCGTGCGCATAAACCAGAGCCTCAAGGAGAACATGGACATCGGCGCGCCCGAGTTCATCATACGCGACCTCTGGGAGTTGCTCCAGTATCACGTTTCAACGTACTTCGACAACGAGCTGACAGGGGCGCCGCTGGCACGCCACAGGAGCGGCCGCCCGCTCAAGGGAATAATTCAGCGCCTCAAAGCCAAGGAAGGCCGCCTGCGCGGAAACTTGCTAGGGAAGCGCGTCAACTTCTGCGCCAGGACCGTCATAGTCCCGGACCCGCGCATCTCGATAAACGAGGTCGGGGTCCCGCAGATCGTGGCCAAGGAGCTGACCATCCCCGTGTTTGCGACGAAGCTCAACCTGAATTACGTGAAGGACCTTATCAAGGACAACAAGGCCAACTACGTGCTGCGCCCTGACCAGCGCAGGATAAAGCTCACAGAGGACAACAAGAAGGACATACTCAAGCTCATCGATGTCGGGTGGTCCGTGGACAGGCAGCTAACGGATGGAGACGTCGTCCTGTTCAACCGCCAGCCTTCGCTGCACCGCATCTCCATAATGGCGCACAAGGTCAAGGTCATGCCATTCCTCGCCTTCCGCATCAACCCGTCCGTATGCTTCCCATACAACGCTGACTTCGACGGCGACGAGATGAACCTGCATGCGCTGCAGACGGTCGAGGCGATGACGGAGGCGCGCATGGCCATGCTCGTGGAGAAGAACATCGTGTCGCCCAAGTTCGGCGGGCCTGTCATAGGGCTGGACCTGGACCAGATCTCCGGCGTCTACATGCTCACCGCGAAGGACGTGTCGATGTCGCGCGAGGAGACGGCGCAGCTGTTCGCCGAGGCCGGAATCGACATCGAGCTCCCAACCAGGGAGCGGTTCAGCGGCAAGGAAGCGTTCTCGCTGCTGCTCCCCAAGGGATTGAACGTCACTTACGAAAACCACTTCGCCAAGAGCCTGGACAGCATGGAGGAGAAGCAGCGGGAAGACTGCATCGTCCTCGTCAAGGACGGCGCACTGCTTTCGGGCCGCATCGACAAGTCCGGCGTCGGGGCCGAGCAGGCGAAGCTCGTGAACAGGATGCTGAAGATAAAGGACACGGATTTCGTGCGCCAGTTCATCGACAACGCCGGGCGGCTTGGCATAGCCTACCTGATGAGGCGCGGCTTCTCCATCGGATTGTCGGACTTGGACATACCGGACAACGCCCACGCGCGCATCAAGGTGAAGCTGGAGGAGTCGACGAGGAAAGCGGACGAGCTAATCAAGGACTTCAACCGCGGCGAGATACCCATACTGCCTGGCATGACGATGGAGGAGTCGCTGGAGAGCCAGGTCCTGAACGTCCTGTCGCGCGGCATAAGCGACATGAGCAAGATCGTCCGCGAGTACATAAAGCCCAGTGACATCGTCAACATGGCGCGCGCCGGATCCAAGGGGTCGTTCGTGAACCTGAGCCAGATGATCGCCGGTGTCGGCCAGGAGACCGTCCTGGGCAAGCGCATAAACCGCGGCTACACGCACAGGACGCTCCCCCACGTGAAGCCGTTCGACCTGTCGCCGATGTCCCGCGGCTTCGTGTCTCACGGCTTCAAGGAAGGCCTGACGCCGTTCGAGATATTCTGGGACATAATGAACGGCCGCGAAGGCCTGATGGACAAGTCGCTGCGCACGAGGAAATCCGGCTACATGCAGCGCAGGCTCGTAAATGCATTGCAGGACATGCACGTCGGCCGGGACATGACGGTGCGCAACGCGGTCAATGACATAATCCAGTTCAAGGCAGGAGAGGACGGCATGGACGTCACGAAGTCGGACTTCGGCCGCTTCGACTGGAAGAGCATACTGGACCTATAAGGACGCATATGGAACTGCCATACAGCACGCTGGATGAGATAAGGAAATACGCGGAAGAGAAAAAGCTCACGTCGCAGCAGCGCGCCGCCCTAGAGGAGAAGGCGCGCCAGGCGTTCGGGCACATGCTGCTGGATCCTCAGGAAGCCTTGGGCGTCGTGACAGCCCAGTCGCTGTCCGAACCTTCAACGCAGATGACGATGCGAACATACCACTTCGCTGGCATCGCCGGCGTGCAGGTCACGCTCGGCCTGCCGCGGCTGCTGGAAATCTTTGACGCCAGGAAAGAGCCGACGACGCCGACGATGACCATCTACATAAGGCCGGAATTCCAGGAGAGGGACAAGGTCAAGAAGATAGCCGAGAACATAAAGGAGATAAAGGTCCGCAACGCGCTGAGGGCCTTTTCCATGGACCTGACGGACTTCCAGATAAAATGCACGATGGACATGCAGAAGCTCACCGCGCTCGAACTGGACATGAAGAAGCTGGCGGCGCTGGTCAAGATAAAAGGAACAAAAACGGAAGTGGACAAGGAACGCCTACTGATTTCGCTCAGCAAGAGCGACATCTCCGCGTTGCACAAACTGAAGCACACGGTGATGGAGACGCGCATCAAGGGCATCAAGGACATCACGCAGGCCGTCGTCTCAAAGAAGGGCGACGAATTCGTTATAACGACGCTGGGCTCCAACCTCAAGAAAGTCTTCGGCGTCGACGGCGTCGACACGACCAGGACGACGAGCAACAACATCTTCGAGATAGAGGACACGCTGGGCATCGAGGCCGCGCGCAACGCCATAGTGACGCAGACCAGGGACATCATGCGCGAGCAAGGACTGAACACGGACGTGCGGTATATCATGCTCCTGGCGGACACGATGACGTTCAAGGGCGGCATCCGCTCCATAGGCCGTTACGGCGTGTCCGGGCAGAAAGCATCCGTCCTGGTCCGCGCCAGCTTCGAGGAAACGAAAAAACACTTAGTTTCCGCAGCCGTGCGCGGCGAGAAGGACGACTTCCTCGGCACCGTCGAAAACGTGATGGTGAACCAGGTCGCGCCCATCGGAACGGGAGCGCTGGAGCTGATAGGGCACATACCCACCAGGGTCTGCATGCAGGAAGAGGCGGACGGCAAAGCGGAAGCGAAAGCGGAAGCCGCGGCGAAGAAGGAAGCGAAGGCCGAGAAAGCTAAAAAACCCAAAGTTGGAAAAACCAAAAAGAAGGCGGAGTGAGAAGCATGTACAGGATAGTCACGGTCGAAGACAAGATCCGGGTGGAACCGGTGAAGTTCTCGCTATGCCTAGAGGATGCGGTCAAAGCGAGCCTCCAGGAGAAGCTGGAGGGCATCACGGACCGGGGCCTGGGCATGATCCTCGCTGTCGTCGGCGTCAACGCCGTCGGCGAAGGGCGCATACTCCCCGAGGACGGGGCCATACATTACCCTGTCACATTCAGCGTGCTGGCGTACCGGCCTGAGCTGAACGAAGTCGTGGCCGGCGACGTCATCGACGTCACGGAGTTCGGCGCGTTCATCCGCATGGGGCCGGCCGACGGCATGGTGCACGTCTCGCAGATCATGGATGACTTCGTTTCGTTTGACCAGAAAGGGCTGTCGTTCGCCGGCCGCGAGTCGAAGCGCATCATAAAGAACGGCGACGCCGTCCGCGCCCGCGTAATCTCCGTCTCGCTCGAGCGGGAGTACAAGATAGGCCTGACGACGAGGCAGCAGGGGCTGGGCGTCGTGGGCTGGGTCGAGCGGGCGAAGAAGGAGCGGGCCAAGGCCGACGACAGGCCGGCCAAGGCGGCGCCGAAGGAGAGCAAGGGCAAAGACGCCAAGGGCAGGAAGAGGCTGTCAGAATAACCACAGATGAAGGAAAGCAAAGAAAGAGGAAACAAAGAAAGACGGGACAAGTGATCATATTATGAAAGGCTCGATGAAGGTGTGCAGGCATTGCAAGCGGTTCGTGCTGGGCCCGACGTGCCCGGCATGCAACACCGGGGACTTCAGCAGAAGCTGGAAGGGCGTCGTCTTCATCGCGGACCCGAACGAGTCCGAGGTCGCGGCGGTGCTGGAGATAAAGGCGCCGGGAAAGTATGCGATCTGGGTGAAGTAGGATCTTTTGCAGGCGCTAACGGACTAGCGAATAATCGAACTCAAATTTCTCAAAGGCCTGGATGCTGCGTGCCCTGGCCTCGACGACCATATCTTTTTCGCCCGTCAGAAGGAAAAACGCAGTTCCAGGAGACTTCCCCGCGACGTACTCATGAAACCGCAGGCCTTCTCTCCGCTCGACTGGGCCCCGGTGCTCACGCGGGAAATTCCCGTCGCAGAGGACTGCGCCATACGGCCCCGCGCCAAGCGAAACGTCCAGAAGTGTCACGGCACAGGCATAGCAGTCAGCCGTGTCAACGCCATGCCCCGCCGTCAACAGATTTCTCTTGTGGATGTCTAGGTCAGTCGAGCTGTCGTCGACGACAAGGACTTTCATGGGACCACATCATCGGCTGTATTTCCTGGGTTCGGCAGCCGGGGGGCCACCTAGCAGGGCGATGCCATGCACGTCGTGGAAAAGCTGGTGCAAAGCATCGCTTCCTGGCACGTCCTCCCCGTCAGGGTAGCCCTTCACGGCTTCCAATACCCGTCTGACGGAGTCCATGTCTTCGAATGACGCCATAGGTTCGAACGGGCCGCCTCTTACAGCCACGGCCTGAGAGCCGGCAAGCGCGTGCTGGTGCGCGTTGCAGACCTCCCTCGTCCCGAAGCTTTCGCAGCTGGGGTGGTTCCAGTCTCCGTGCCTGACCTCTATCATGACATCATCGCTGTGGGCATGGTAGCGGAGAAGGACGTTCTCTTTCGGGTCAAAGGACGGATTCGGCGCCGTCTCATCGTCAAGCACTTCCTCGAGGACTCCCAGAAAAGTGACATTGTACGGCTCAGGCCCGTGCGGTCCAGGCTCTCTGACTGAAATGGCTCTAAGCGTATACCTTGTCCTGTCCGGCCATTCCGGCATTTTAGCGGCCATGATACCCTCTTGGCAGCAAGTTTTAAAAACCCACAACGGCAGGCTCCGACCCCGCCAAACGCTTAAAAACCCCTGCCGACAATATGAGATACATGGCGGCGAGCATGACTGGAATGAAATCGCACGTTGTTGAAGAGAAGGACAACCCGCTCATGCGGAGGAAGGAATACTGGCTGTCCGTGACGCACCCAGAGCATGCGACTCCGGCGCGGAAGGACGTCATGGCCTTCCTAGCTGCGGAACTGAAAGCAAAGGAAGACACGATTATAATAGACAAGATGTTCTCCGACAAGGGCATCGCTTCGACGCGCGTCAAGGTCGAAGTCTATGCGAAGAAAGAGGACATACCGAAGCGCAAGCTTGAGGCGGCCCAGCAGAAGCTCAGCGGCATCAAGAAAGGGAAGAAAGGCGAAGCCGCTAAGCCAGCGCAGGCCGCAGCCAAGGCGGAAACAAAAAGCACGTAAGGACTGAACATGCCAAAGAAAGAGGACAGGAAAGGGAAGCGCGTCCGCAAGGGCCGGAAGCACGAGAAGACGCAGATCTACAAGTACTACGAAATCAAGGGCGGCACGCTGTCACGGAAGAAGAAGTCATGCCCGAGATGCGGCCCGGGAACGTGGCTCGGGGCGCACAAGAACCGCGCTTACTGCGGGAAATGCGGCTACACGGAGTTCGAGAGGAAAACAGAAACGAAGCCGGCGCAAGCGGCACCGCAAGCTGCGAAGAAATAGATAGTTCTATGGACACCATGATTTGTCCCCGCTGCAACAGCAGGAATTTCTCGGTTTTTCCCATGACAACCGGCGAAGGGGCCACGCCGCCGGTTTACGAATGCAACGACTGCGGATACGTTGGCATCATGGTTCTCATTGACAGCGAAGCGGCCAAAAAGCTGAAAGTGAAGAAGATAAAAAGATGACGCGCTGATCAGGCGGCTGTTATGCGTGGCATGCGCCCAACCGAACACAAAAAAAGACTTTCTCCGGCATCTGCCACGGATCCCCTGCCGGGTTGCGCATTCATTCTATGGCTATTTCATACGTCCTGGAATAGTCGCAGGTCCCACGCGTGTTCACAATCGTCTGCCCCGATTTCTTCGGGACGAACACATGGAAAACCGTGCCAGAGTCAAAGAGGTAATCCAGCGGGTATTGGATTATGATCGGTTCCGCTGCTTCCAGATATTCCTTGTCGTAGTCTATGCCCGTGAGAAAGCAGCCGCCCGCTATCCTTCCACTGTACTCTGATTTAAGCAGGATGAAGGGCTCTCCGATTCTCACGCTGCAAACTGCCGGTGGGTTCCCGCATCTCGCATACGTCTGCTCCGGGAACGCGGCGGAAAGGAAATATCCACCTGCGATCGCGCAGACTGCCAAGGCCAATAGAACGACTGCCCTTCGGCGTTTCACGGCGCCTCGCTTCAGCCTGGTCCTGTCGTTGAGCCAGGCATCCAGCAGGAACACGAAGAGGCTGAAGCCCATCCCGCACAGGAAAGCGCCACCGGCCAAAAAGCTGTCCGTGAGCACAAGAAAGCCCCCGGCGCACAGGAAAATCATGGACGCCGCCAACGAAAGGATGACGTTCAGCTTCCTTATCTTAAGGAATTCGTCCATCTTTTCTTATTCTTTTAGCCGCTTATAAGTTTTCAGATGCAAACGCCTGCAGCCGCCATGCAAGACCGTCGCGGACAAAGCTTGGCTAAGGGCGGTATGTTATGCGTAACATGATTTCTGTTATCCGTAACATACCCGCGTTCCAGAGCTTCAAGGGCCTTTGCAATACATGCACCATAATGCACAAAATTGGCAACTTTTGTGCAGTATAATGCAAACGTTTATAAGCCTCGTCGGTCCAATCCGCAGCTAAAGCATCCCTTCGCTTCCGCCGTCCTTGAGCATGCGGCCCATCATCTTCCAGACGTAAGCATGCGTCCTGCCTTCGATGAGCATGTCCACAGCCTTGCGTGCGACCCTGGCCTCCTCGAAGCCGCCGATGATCGCCACGGTCTTGCCTTTCACGACGACTTTGGCGCCGGTCATGCGCTCTATGTATTTCCGCGACTTGCCTTCCTGGCCGATGACGCGGGCCATGAGCCGCTTCACCGTGTTGTCCGTCTGGCCCTCAAGGCTTATCACAACCAGTTCCGTCCCGTCGTCCATCAGCTGCATCGCCTGCTTCGGCGTGAAGCCGCGGCCGATGGCTTTGACTATGTCGGCGGCGCGGACCTCATCCACCGCATTGCCCTCGACGATGGCGTCGTTCTCCTCCAGCGTAATGCTGCACGAAGTCGCCTTCTCTATCGTTTTCTTCGTCGCGCCCTCCTTGCCGAGAAGGACGCCTACACGGTCGGCGGGGATGCGGACGAACATGAAAAGACTTTCCTCTGCTGGCTTATAATGCTTTGCCCCGCAAGCCAAACGAAAGGGAAACAAAAAGGAAGCTGGCTGCGCTGGAACCGTCTCGTTCAGCCAAACGCATCCGGCTTGCGCAGGTCCCTGTCCCTGACTGCTGCCGGGCCGTATTTCATCACATCCGACAGGCCGAAATACAGCTTAACAAGCCTCGCGTCAAGCTCGCTGAGGCCGTGCTGGTCGCCGCACCCCTGCTGGGCCCACAGCACCTCTTCCGGTTCCACCCGTTCGCTGGCCTCGCCTATGCCCACGGCTTCCAGTTCTCCTTTAAGGGCCTCCGCCTGCCATCTCGTGAGGAACTGGCCGCCCCACCCTTCCCCGTCATAGTTGGAATGGAAAGGCTTGCGCGGCACAATCGCCTTCGAAAGGTTCAGCTGCGTGCGGTAAGGGAACTCCTTCATTTCCCCGGCCAGGGCATACCTCTCCTTGAACGTCTTCGTGTACTGCTTCACCGCATTGGAAAGTTCCATGTCCGCGCTATACTTTACAGGATCACACTCGTACCTGCCAGTGGATTCCGCATCAGGGTCCGGCAGCTTTTCTATGACGGCATCCAGATACTCCAGCATCATCCTGACACTGCCGTTATCCGTTCCGACCAGTTCAGCGAACGCAGCTTCGGCCGCTTCCCTCTTGCGACCTCCCGAAGCCGCGCTGGCTGCCCCCTCGCCGAAGACTTCCCGCATCCTCCCCCGCATATACGACACAACAGGACGGATGCGTTGGCAACCCCAGTCATGTTCGGAAGCGACAAAATAGAGGACGTCATCTGCGTAAAGCTCGGGCACGTGAACAATTATGTCCTTGTCGCCGTCCTCGCGGTTGCAGCAGTACAGCCCGTGCACAGGCTTCCCCTCACCATGAACCAACAGCATATTTCGCATGGCGTCCGCCAGCTCCGCAGTCGGCCGGCTCAGGGCTTCCCCGATTCCGGTTTCAAGCTCTTCAGTAAGGACAGGATGGTCTTTTGCTTTCAGCTCTTCAACCTGACCCTTCAGTTCAGCCACGGTTGTCGCCATATCATCCCTCCTACAGATGATGAACGTGAACGTCGCTGTGCGTCTCCGCCACAGGGCCGTTCTCCATTATGTGCAGCAGATGAGCGTAGAGACAGACCAGCCGCGCATCGAGCATGCTGTAGCCTTTCTTCCTGTAATCAAGGCCGAAACCGTGTATTTCATCGGGTCCTATTTTTTTGCTAGCTTCGCCCACGCCCACACAGTCAAGCGCTTCCTTCAGCGTTTTGGCCTGCCTTCTCGTAAGGAGTTGGCCCTCCCAGTCGTCGCCGTCATACATCGAGTGGAACGGCTTCACCGGAAGCAGCGCCTCATGAAGCTTATATCCGGCATAACCCGAGCCGCTCTTCAGGTTCCAATCCACCCCCTCCAGCAGCCTTGCAACGGCGTGCCTCTCGGCGAAGCTTCCCGTGTATTCCTCGACCGCTGCGGTGAACGCTTTCGCCGCCTGCTCCTGTTCCGGCGTTTGCGGCGGCACGTTGCTCTCCATGAGCCTGTCAGGATGGCGGGCGTCCGCTTCCAGCTTGCTTTTGGCGTATGCCATCAGGTAGCCTATCTCTTCCTGGTCCATGCCCGCCAGCTCTGCGAGCGGCGTCTCCGTCACCTTTCTTCTGAACCGGCGGCCTGAAGCGACGGGGACTTTGACTTCGCTGAGCGCGTGCTCCAGCTTCTCCGCGAGCGGCGTGAAATATTCCTTGAACAAATCGGCCTCGGAGCGTGCCAGATAGTGGAAGCAAGAGGCTTCGACTACGGTGTCGCTGACAAGCTCGAATATCCCTTCGAGGCCTCTGATGGGTCTCCCAAGGCCTTTGTAAAGCTTCCACAGGCCGGCCATGGAAGTTTCCAGCCCCGCCGGATGAAGGATTCTGTAGGCTTCGCGCTCTATCTCTTCCCGCTCTTCTGCAAAGAGGTTCCTCTTTGCTTCATCCTCCTCCAGCCTGGCCCCTATCTTCTCCTTCGCTTCAGCCAGGGTCGCAAAGGTTGTTGCCATATCATCACCCATTAACTATCACATAGTGGTAATGACTATATTTAAAACAATATCCTGCTAATTTTTGAAAAATAGACCTATTTATATATAGGAAAAACTAAATATTCCATATGGCCATGCAAGCCGCACGCGCGCCCGAAGGCTTCGACGCCAAGGACGTGCGCCTGCTGGCGGAACTGGACGCGAACGCGCGCACGCCGCTGACGCGGCTAGCGAGAAGGGCGGGCCTCTCGCCGCAGGCGGCCAGCTACCGCATGGCGCAGCTGGAGAGGCGCGGCGCCATACGCGGATACGTGACGTTCTTCGACATGGCCAAGCTCGGCCGCATGGCCTACAGGCTCTACGTGCGGCTCGAGGACACGGCGCCCGGGGAGGAGAAGAGCATCATCGACTACCTGCGCGCCAGCAGGGACGTCGTCTGGCTCGTCAGCACCGCCGGGAGATGGGACCTGGAAGTCCTGTTCGCTGCGCGGAACTCCGTGCATTTCAACTCCATGCTGAGGAAGGCGTATGAGCGGTTCCCGGGAAAGCTGCACAACAACGTCGCGTCCGTGTCCATCGCCAACTACCACCAGCCGCGCGGCTACCTGCATGGCGCGAGGGCGGCGCAGGCGAGCTATGGCGGCGAGCCGTCGCAGCCGGCTTTGGACGGGAAGGACAAGAGCATCATCAAGCTGATAAGCCAGGGCGCGAGGCTCAACAGCAGCCAGGTCGGCAGCCGCATCGGGCTGAACTACAAGGCCGTGCAGGCCAGGATAAAACGCATGGAGACGGCGGGGCTGATACGCGGTTACCGGATGCAGCTGGACTGCGCGAAGCTCGGGCGCACGGCGCACAAGGCGATGTTCAAGCTGAAGCGCTTCTCGGACGAGGAAGAGAAGAAAGCGCTGGCTTTTTGCCGTTCCAGCCGCGACATCGTCTACATGGTGACGTGCGCCTGGCCGTGGGACCTGGAGATAGAGGCCGAGTGCGCGGACCAGACGGAGTTCCTGGGCATCGTCCGCTCGTTCAGGGAGCTGATGGGCGGCCTGGTGACGGACTACGACATCCTCGCGATCACAGAAGAGCACAAGCTGGACTACTGCCCGTTCGCTGCGGAGCTGTAATTCCTGCTTACGATCCGTTCAGGTTGAAGTTCTTGGACAGCTCGTCGACGCGCTTGCGGATGAGGCGTTCGATTTCGTTGGACAGCGTCGTCTCGTTGAGCACGCAGAGCGCCTTGAACTTGAGAAATATGTCCTTGTCCACCTCGATGGTCGTGGTCATCTTTTCCGTATCTTCATTCGCCATGCGTCAGAATTGGAACAAGGGTTTTTAAACTTTCCGTTCTGGCAACCTTTCCCTTGCACGTATGCCGAACGGCACGGAACGAAGATATGAACATATCGCCGGAAGGCAGCCGCTGATGGCATCCACACAAAGGCGCACGTCCCATGGCATCAGGGAGCGCCCATGTTGAAGAGCAGTATCCACGCCACGGCCCAGACGAAAAGGTAGACGAACATGCCGTTGCCGGACAGCCAGCGCCAGCTGACTTTCCAGCGCCTGTTAAGCATGTACCCAAGGGCCGCCAGCACGGCCAATCCTATGGCAGCCGAGATCCATTTCGTATACGTGAGCGAGAGGAACCATGACACGCATCCGACGGCGATGGCCGCGGCAAGATGGAATGCTACGGATAGCCTAGACTGCTTTAGTTCGTCCATGATGACAACCTCACTTCTTCTTCCTATGGCGCATCTTCTTCTGGCGCTTCTTGAGCTTGTGCTTCTTTATCTTCGCTTTCTTTCTCTTTCTTCCGCAGGGAATGCGAACCACCTTTTTTGCTTTTTTTCGTGCGTTCTTTTATGTATTATAGACGGGTTCGCTTTTATGCTTGCGCCGTTTTTGGCCGCGGAAGGTTTTTTATGACGGCATCCACAGGATTCATATGCCTGAACAGCAGTTTCCAGAGCCGACGGTCGGGGCGCTGATTCTGAATCCCGAAGGCAAGGTCCTCCTTCTGAAGTCGGACAAATGGCACGGCAAATACGTCGTGCCGGGCGGCCACATAGAGCTCGGCGAAAACTTTGAGGACGCGCTGAAGAGGGAAGTGAAGGAGGAGACCGGGCTGGACATCAGCGTCGTTGAGTTCATAGCGCCGGCCGAATTCATATTCGACCCGTCCTTCTACAAGAAGAGGCATTTCATCTTCCTGGACTTCCTCTGCCGCACCAACTCGTCTGAAGTAAGGCTGAACGACGAAGCGCAGGCCTTCGCATGGGCCACGCCGGAAGAGGCGCTGAAGCTTGACTTGGAACCGTACACGAAGCCGCCCATCGAGTGGCTGCTGAAGGCTAGAAACGCTCCTCATGAACGACGTCCTTGAGCGCCCGCTTCGGTATGTGAACGATGCCCTCGTCGTCGAGCCAGTATTTCACGTCGCCGTTGAACGTGTCGGCGACGGACTGCTGTTTCGGATAGCCCAACGCGATGGCCAGCTCTATCGCATGGGTCTCTGGGATGCCCAAGGCAACGGCCAGCGTCGGCCTGTCCAGCGCGCCCAGCGGGCACGATGCGACGCCCGCGTTCAGGGCCGCCAGCATGATGTTCTCCGCAGCCAGCCCTACGTCGAGCTTCGCGTCATCGCTAAGACGGCGGTTGGAAAGGATGATGACGTATGCGACTGGATCTTCGCCTTTCTTCGGGCCCGCTTCCTTCTCGTAGCCGGCCCACAAAGTGCATGCGAAGACCTTCTCCAGGGCCGCGGGCTTGGCGACCAGGATGAACTCGAGAGGCTGCAGGTTCCTCGCCGACGGCGCCAGGCGCGCAGCCTCCATGCAGCCATCGAGGATGCACCGTTCGATGGGCCGTCGCTGGAACTTCCTAATGGTCCGTCTCTTTTTTATAAGCTCGAAGGCATCCATGGGCGCTCCGGAGGGCCGCCGCCGAGGCTCGAACTCGGAACAGGGGATCCACAGTCCCCGATGTTAGCCGATTACACCACGGCGGCCATAAACAGATAATGGAATGGCGGTTTATATTGCTTCGGACGGAAGGGACTGTCACTTCTTCCTCTTCCTGAAGAACTTGCGCCAGACGACGAATGCGACGACTGCGATGATGACGATGTATATCAGCACCGTCGTGCCGTCGCCGCTGGACGGCTGGGTGAAATTGAAGACGACGTCCTTCGTGGCGCTGCCACGGTCGACTCCGGGGCCGACGTAATCCATGACCAGCGTTGCCTGGCCTTCCATCACGAGCGGAAATTCAAGAGTCGT
>Ga0315286_10000025_pt1 | contig 91512 bp, 77 predicted proteins | sample YL17G10_0_MG_FD_205038 | JGI IMG/M metagenome (GOLD analysis project Ga0315286, IMG submission 205038) | Sediment microbial communities from Yellowstone Lake, YNP, Wyoming, USA - YL17G10_0 | ecosystem: Environmental > Aquatic > Freshwater > Lake > Sediment | place: USA: Wyoming | collected...
GTTGTTCTGGTTCAAGAAAATCCGCACCAATATCATCTTGATGTTTGCCATTGGCGTTCTCGTCAATGTTGGGATGTGGTTCGAACGCTACGTCATCATCGTCACCACGCTGTCGCGCGACTTCTTACCGTCCAGCTGGGGACATTTTTCACCGACGATTTACGATATTGGCATCATGTCGCTTGGATTTGGATTGTTCTTTACGCTGGTGCTCCTGTTTGTCCGCTTCCTGCCATCGGTCTCGATTGCAGAAATGAAGGCGGTACTCCCGGGTGCGCAGCCAACACACAGACACTAGAGCTGTGGAAAATGCCCGATGGAGGAACGGTCGGGCGTCACTGAAAAAGCCGGAAATGAACAAAGGTCCACTCTACTCCTATACAGCCCTCTTTGACACGGCGGATGATATCATCCACGCGGCGGAAGAGGCAAGCAAAAAAGGTTACAAGAAGTTCGACTGTCATACGCCGTTTCCGGTGCACGGACTCGACCGGGCGATGAGGAATCCGAATTCGAAGCTCGGCTACTGGGCGCTTTTCTTTGGGGCAGTTGGAGCGGTTTCGGCGATTTCATTGATCACGTGGATTAGCGCTGTTGACTATCCGCTCGTGATTGGCGGGAAGCCGTTCTGGTCATGGCCTGCCTTCGTTCCGGTCACCTTCGAAGTCACCGTGCTCCTCGCCTCGGTGCTCTCCACGGTGGCAATGATCACGTTCTATTTCAAGTTCCCGAACACCGCCCATCCTCTCCACGACACGCCGTACATGAAGAGTGTCTCGGCGAACAAGTTCGGTATCAGCATTCAGGCCGATGATCCGAAGTTTGACGAGCGGACAGTCAAGGAACTGCTGAAATCTCTCCATGGCAGGGAGATCGCTCCGGTATTCTATGATCCGGTCGAATCATTCCATGGGCTCAAGTTGTGGGATTTGAAATTCATCGGCGTGTTGGCTGTCACTGCGCTGACCGTCTCAGCATTGACATATGGGACTTTGAATTACGCGCTGTACATGGAACCCTTCAACTGGATGATGAATCAACCGAAACTGAAGGCACAAAAACCGAGCGAATTGTTTAGCGACGGAATTGGCATGCGCCAGCCGGTTCAGGGAACCGTCGCACGCGGCTTCCTTCCGTATGCGTTCAAAGGAAAGCCGGACGAAGCGGCGAAATACCTCATCAATCCATTGATGCCATCCAAGGAATTGATTGAACGCGGCAAGGGGCGCTATTTGACCTTTTGCAGTCCTTGTCACGGGAATTTCGCCAGGGGCGACAGCAGGCTGAACGGACAGTTTCCGAATCCGCCGACGCTGCATTCTGACAAAGTCCGGAATTGGCCCGATGGGAGCATCTATCATGTGATCACAGAGGGTCAGAATGTGATGCCGAGTTATGCGGCGCAGATAGCCCGGGACGACCGCTGGGCGATCGTTCACTATATCCGCGTTCTCGAGCGTGCCCACAACGCGAAGGAGTCCGACCTGCAATGAGTGCCAAGTCTCCCGTTTCCTTCAGGAAATCGCTTCCGGCAACAATGACGATGCTGGGGTGGGCGCTGTTTGCAGCCGGCTTGGTCTTGACGTTCGCCGCGTACCTGGTCGATCACCGGCACGCTGCCTTCAACAATGTTATCGGATTGTTGCTGCTCATCAGCGTAGCCGTCGGCGCCCTCTTCCTTATTGCGCTGGAATACCTGACGGGAGCTGTGTGGAGCGTACCAATGAGACGGATCGTTGAGTTCATCGGCGGACTTGTCGTTCTTGTTCCATTGCTGGCGATTCCGTTGTTCTTCAGCCTGCATCAGGTCTTCGAATGGACCCACGTCAATAGCGTTACGCAGGATAGATTGCTGATGGCAAAGGCGCCGTATCTTAACGAATATTTTTTCTTTGCCCGGTTTGTGGTCTTTGCCGCTTTGTGGATCGTCTTCTACCGGCTCTTCACCCGTAATTCTCTGCGGCAGGACACGGTGCAGGAAGCCACATTCACACGTAGAAACGTCCGATTGGGCGCTCTGTTCATGCCGATTTTCGCGATTACGATCACATTCACCGCCGTCGATTGGATTATGAGCATTGAACCCCACTGGTTCTCGACGATCCTCGGAGTCTACTATTTTTCCGGGACGTTGCTGGCTGCGTTGGGTGTCGCAACCTATTTCATCATCACGCTTCACGAAAACGGTTCGTTGCCAAACCTCCGTCGCGACCACTTCTACAGCCTCGGTGCGTTGATGTTCGTGTTTACGAACTTCTGGGCGTACATCGCTTTCAGCCAGTTCATGCTCACGTGGTATGCTAATCTGCCGGAAGAAACATTCTGGTTCATCAAGCGATGGCAGAACGGCTGGGAGTACGTCTCGGTTCTGTTGATCATCGTTCGCTTTGCGGTGCCGTATGCGGTTCTTCTTTCGCAGGATGCAAAAATGGATCCGCGGCGGCTCAAGATCATGGCGATCTGGATGCTCGTGGCGCACGTGCTTGATCTCTATTGGCTCACGATGCCGACATTCAGTTCGAATGTGACAATCAGCTGGATCGAAATCTCAACGCCTATGCTGGTTGCCGGCGTCATTATTCTCATGGTTTCGTATAAGATGAAAAGGCATAACCTCATACCGGTGGGCGATCCGAAACTCAAACGCGGTTGGGATTTCCACCTGTAGGGGGTTAAGAAGCGGCGGGGCCAGGTCTCGCGAATATTCCAAGTCTGAACATGTATGGAGCAAATACCACACTATCAAGATGAAATCGACTGGAAGGATTTGATCAAGCATCCTGAAAAGATGTTTGGATACTCATACTTCTACTTCCTGGTTGTTCTCGTGGCAATTGGCTACTTCTATCTGGGCAACATCAACAATGCGGGGAAAAACGCGATCGCTCCGATCATGCTCAAGGACTCCTCGGCATTCATTCTGGATATCCCGTTGCAGAGTCCTCGGGTGTTGCCCCCGGTCGACGTTGCTAAAGCCGGCATTTCATCGGCAGAAGCGATTGCCCGGGGCCGGGACCTGTTCAAGGCAAATTGCTCATCGTGTCACGGAGACAACGGCCAGGGGGATGGTCCGACCGCAACGATGCTGACGCCCCGACCGCGGAATTTCCATGTGCTGGATGGCTGGAAAAATGGTTCAAAGGTGACGCAGATCTACAAGACGCTGCAGGAAGGGATTGTGGGAGGCGGCATGGCGTCATATAGCTACCTTTCTCCCGGCGATCGTTTTGCGCTGATTCATTATGTGCAGACATTTGCCAAAGGGCACACGCAAGACTCTCCGGAAGACCTGAAATCCCTCGACGCCCTCTACCAGCTCGCAAAGGGGATGAATGTTGCCGGACAAATGCCGGTCAAAAAGGCATCGCAAGTCGTTACGAAGGAATCCGCGCCGGCACTTAAACGAATCGCCGTATCAATAAGGACCCTCGCAAACTCAAAGGGTGAAGGAGCCGGGCTGCTGCGAAAGGTCGTGTTGGACGAGAAAAGGATTCTGACCAGCGTTTTTCATGCGCAAAAAAATGCAACGAGTGTGGATCAATTCGTCCGAATCGTGTCGGCTGATCCCTTGGCTGCAGGTTTCAAGGCGAATGTTGTTCGGTTTTCGAGCGAAGAGTGGATTGCGCTGTATCGATTCCTCATAAGCCTTAGCGAGGAGGGATGACATCATGAAGATTGCCGGCTATTTGGTCATGTGCTTTCTTTGTATGAATGACCTTTCCGCTCAACAAACAAACACGACAGTCGGAATCGTCGAACGACTTGGGCAAACGATCCCGATGAATGAGGAACTCTATGACGAGAATGGAAATCTTGTATCGCTGAAGTCGGTGATCAACAAACCAACGATTCTGATGTTTGTTTACTATAAATGCCCCGGGATCTGCAGTCCTCTTCTCACCGAAATGACCAAGATCGTCGATAAAATGGATCTTGAACTGGGGAAGGACTATCAGATCGTCACGGTGAGCTTCGATCATCAGGAAAAGCCGGATCTATCGAGGGACAAGAAGGAAAACTATCTCACCGAGCTCAAGAAGAAGGTGAATCCTGATGGGTGGAGGTTCTTTACCGGAGACAGCGAAAGCATCCACACAGTCACAAGCGGCGCTGGATTCTATTTCAAGAAGGAAGAGAGTACGTGGCTTCATGCCGGCGCCCTCATTGCCATTTCGTCCGAAGGTAAAATTACGCGATATCTCTATGGTATCAAGCATCTTCCATTCGATGTGAAGATGGCCATCTACGAGGCTTCGCAAGGCCGCCCTGGACCCACCATCGCGAAGGTGATGCAATTCTGTTTCTCGTACGACACGGAAGGAAAGCGTTACGCGTTTGACATCGTCCGTGTCAGCGGCGTCCTGACTCTGGGTCTGGTTGGGGTGTTCGTGGTCGTGTTCCTGGTGAGGCCGTGGCTCAAGAAAGGCAAGAAGATCGAGTAGCAGATTGGTTTGTCAGAACGGGAAATACAGTGCTACCCCATGCGGGCACAACGCCGGGAGGGGCGAATCAGAAAGGTACTTGAATCTATGACCACAGCGACGATTGCTGCGGAAACTGTCGAACCCGATTTCTATCATGTGAAGGGGAAGCACGGCGGGATATTGTCCTGGCTGCTGACGACTGATCACAAAAGGATCGGTCTGATGTATCTTGTTGCGATGGGGGTCTTTTTTCTCGTTGCAATGACGATCGGTGTTTTGATGCGCCTGGAGTTGCTCGGCCCGGGAAAAACGATCATTGATCCGCAGACGTATAACACGTTTTTCACCCTCCACGGCGTGATCATGATTTTTCTGTTCATCATTCCCGGCCTTCCCGCCGTCTTCGGTAATTTCATGTTGCCGATTATGATTGGCGCGAAGGATGTCTTTTTCCCGAGGCTGAATTTGCTTTCGTGGTACCTGTATATCGCAGGAGGATTGATCGCATTGATTGGGCTGTTTCTTCCCGGGGGACCGGCTGATACGGGATGGACCTTTTATGTCCCCTACAGCATCCGATCGTCAGCGAACGTTATGCCGTCATTGTTCGGGGCATTCGTCCTCGGTTTCTCATCGATCCTGACGGGCCTGAATTTCATAACTACAATCCAGCGAATGCGCGCGCCCGGGATGACGTGGTTCAAAATGCCACTGTTCGCGTGGGCACTCTATTCCACAGGATGGATCCAGATCCTCGCAACGCCGATCATCGGAATTACGCTTCTCCTGGTCGCTGTCGAACGGTTTTTTGGCGTCGGAATCTTCGACCCAAATCTTGGCGGCGATCCCGTGCTGTATCAGCATTTGTTCTGGATCTATTCGCATCCCGCTGTGTACATTATGGTATTGCCGGGATTGGGCGCAGTGTCGGAGATTATCCCGGTTTTTGCCCGCAGGACAATCTTCGGATACAAGTTCATTGCGTTTTCGAGTATCGCAATCGCAAGTGTCGGCTCTCTCGTTTGGGCACATCACATGTTCACAGTCGGAATGAGTGGAACAGGGATGTTCATTTTCTCATTTTTGACGTTCCTCGTCTCCATACCAAGTGCTATCAAAGTATTCAATTGGATCGCCACGCTCTACAAGGGATCGATCGCGCTGGATGTTCCCTTGCTCTTCGTTCTGTCCTTCATCGTTCAGTTCTCAATCGGTGGGTTTACCGGGTTGATGCTTGGAGCGCTGGCCGTCAACATCCACGTCCAGGACACCTACTTTGTGGTCAGCCACTTTCACTATGTGATGTTTGGGGGCATGGGATTTGCCTTCTTCGCGGCGATGCACTACTGGTACCCAAAAATGTTCGGAAGGATGTACGCGAACAAACCGGCAAAAATCGCATGGCTGATGACGACCATTGGCTTCAATACACTCTATTTCCCGATGTTCTTTCTTGGCTATCTTGGCATGCCACGGCGCTATTATGACTATCTTCCTCAGTACCAAACCATCCATGTCATTGCCACAGTCGGGTCGTGGATCATGGTGCTGGGCATTCTCATCATGATCGCGAATCTCCTGGTCGGATTGCGTAGGGGGACAAAAGCGACTGCGAATCCATGGGGCGGTCAGACGCTGGAGTGGACGGTTGCATCGCCGCCGACGTTGGAAAATTTCCACGAAATCCCGACGGTCACACGCGATCCATATGATTATTCGATGTATGAACGGCCTTCGACGGAGGCAGCGAAGTGACGACAACGACCGCTGCGGCAGAACATACACCGCATCGCGATGATGTGGGATCCAGAATGGGCATGTGGCTGTTTCTGTTCACGGAGCTGATTCTCTTTGGCGGATTGTTCATTGTCTATGCCGTCTATCGCTTCAAGCATCCCGAAGAATTCAGACTGGCGGCAGCGGAACTCGACACGCTTGTCGGGACCGTCAATACCATCATCCTGCTCACGAGCAGTCTCACAGTCGCGATGTCTATCACAGCGCTCCAGGAAGGGAAGAAGCACCTCTCGCTGCTTCTCATCGGAACGACCATCCTGTTCGCCGTCGCGTTCATGGTGAACAAGTATTTTGAGTGGGGTCACAAATTCTCGCTTGGCATTTATCCGGGTTCACCGGATCTCACGAATAAACCCCAGGGTGAAATACTGTATTTTGGACTCTATTTTGTGATGACGGGATTGCATGCGCTCCACGTCATTATTGGGGTCGTCGTCCTTCTGTTCGTAATGGTCTTTATCGCACGCGGCTCTGTGAACAAGGATTCGTACGTGAAGCTTGAAGCGGGAGGCCTTTACTGGCATCTGGTCGACATCATCTGGATATTTCTCTTCCCCCTTTTCTATCTGATTCACTAGGATAATCATGGCCGATCACGAACAACATCACCGCGACAAAAAGCAACATTCTGTCAGCTATGGTCAGTTTATTCTCCTTTGGCTTGGTTTGCTTGCGCTCACCGGGATGACGGTTTCTCTTGCGGGAATCGACCTTGGCAGATGGGTTATCGTGACGGCATTGGTGATTGCGTCCATTAAATCCACGCTGGTGATGGGGACGTTTATGCACCTGCGCTTCGAGGACAGAATCTTCAGGGTCTTTGTTGCGGTCGCGCTCGTAACATTCGTCATATTCATTTCCCTGACATTCTTTGACTACGCCTTTTCCTGATCAGGACGATTGATTATGTTTCAAGGTTCTTCACCATACTCTGACTATGTCGATGCCACGTTTCTCGCGATTGTTGGCATCTCGACACTGGTGCTTATCGGATTGCTTGTTGCGATGGCGTATTTCCTTGTGCGCTACAGCCGGAAACGGAATCCACATCCGACAAACATCCACGGCAACCTTGCACTCGAGATTTCCTGGACGCTTATTCCCCTCGCACTCTTCATGGGGATGTTCTATCTCGGGTGGAAAGGCTATCTGATGGAGTCGACCGTCCCGGAGAATGCCGTGCCGATCAAGGTGACGGCCCGGATGTGGGTATGGTCGTTCGAATATCCAAACGGCGTGACATTCGATACCCTTATCGTGCCGGTCAACACGCCGATCAAAGTGACGCTCCATTCGCTCGATGTCAACCATTCGTTCTTCGTCCCCGCATTTCGCCTGAAAAAGGACGTGATCCCGAATCGTGAGAACACGGCATGGTTCAAAACCAACCGCATTGCATCCTATGACATCGCGTGTGCCGAGTATTGCGGTTTGAATCATTCGTACATGTACAACAAAGTCGTTTCCAAAGATTCGACGGAATTCGAACGATGGTATGAACAGCAATCAACGAAACAATCAAAACCATACAAGCCATTCGTGAAGGTTCTCAACTAGAGCGATACGTTCATTCCGAAGCATCGGACAGATGTTATTCATATTGTTGATTCGTTATGGATTTTCTCAAAGACCTGGCTTTACCTCAATCGCTGGAACATTATAAGCTCGTCGTCCTGCTGGCGACCATCAGCGCGGTGGTATTTGTTCCGTACATCAGCTATGTGCTCGGATCTTCCATCTTGTCGCTCTGGTATAGTCGGACGGCGCGACACCAGCACAACGCCACAGAACAACAGTTTGCACGCCTGTTGGTGGATCTGGCATTCTACAATAAGAGCGTTGTGACATTTCTGGCGATTATCCCCGCGCTTTCCCTCGTCTTTTCGTATGCACAAATCCTGCAGTCATCACCCTCGATCGCGGTTGGACTGGCCGGATTCGGTTTCACGTTCTTGCTTGCAGGTTTGATCCTTCTGTATGTGTACAAATACACCTTCCGTATCCGCGGACTGTTGGAATCATACCAGGAGATGAGCAAGAAACAGAAGTCGGGCATCGATGCGGGTGAGGTGGAAGCGTACCAGCGATCGAATGTCAAGGCACATCTCCGTTCCGGGCGGTACGGATTGTTCTTCCTGATCGTCGGTGTTGCCTTGTATGCAGCTGCCTACTCGGCTGCTTCCGATCCGGTCCGTTGGTCCGAAATTGATTCGTTCTTTGCGTTGTTCGTGTCGGCTGGTGCTTGGACCAAAATTCTGATGGTGGCAGCGGTGGTACTCGGGACAACAGGAATCGGAATCCAGTACTTCATCCTCGTTTGGGAAGGGAGGCAGCTCGGCGGCAATGACGACCTCGTGGCTCTCGTGAAAAAAATCGGTCGACGTTGGACGACGAGCTCGCTGCTTATTATTCCGGCCGCTCTGCTTGCTACCGTGGCCTTGCTCGCTGGAATCTCGGTCTCCGGCAGCGTCTATGGTCTGGCGGGTCTCTCGTTAACGTTCTTTTTCATTGCAGGGCTTCTTGTCTACGGCTATCACAAATCCGGTGAAACCGTGCCGCTTGCGTACGGACTCTTCGCTTTCCTGTTGGGGGTTGCAGTAACGACCGTGAATGAATATGTCACTATCGGCAACTCGACAAAGGCGCATGCAGCTTCTCTTGCCTTCGTTCATGAAAAAGATCTGGATGATTTGAAGATGAAGTTGGGAGTCGGTTTGGTGGTCCTCACGGGAGAGGATATCTACAACGCCAAGTGTTCCGCATGTCATCTGTACGACCAGAAGAAGGTCGGTCCCCCGTATTTCGAAACGATTCCGAAATATGCTGCCCGAAAAGCTGATTTAGTGGCATTCATTTTGAATCCACAGAAAATCAATCCGGCATATCCTCCTATGAATAACCAGGGATTGAAAGCCTCAGAAGCCGACTCTATCGCAACCTACCTCATGCGCAAGGTCGCGGAAGCCGGGAAAATGAAACTCGAAACACTCACCCCTGTGAAATAGCGCTTCTTTGTTGTCTCGATGGGGCAGGCGCCTGCCCGACCGACAACTCTCGTTGTTCATCCCGCGATACATCGTTCCGATCCAATTACTACTATTCGCAATTTCCCCACAAACCATGAAGATTCTCGTTATTGACGATAATGAGTTGCTGCTTGAGTCGCTTGTCTTGACATTGGAATCCGAGGGAATCGATGTGCTCCCTGCGGTGAACGGGAATGACGCAATTGAAATCTATTCTCGAATGGGGGATGCGATCGATGCGCTTGTGTCCGACTGGCGCCTTCCGGGATTCAATGGAATCGATGTGTTCAAGGCCCTGCGGACTATGAATCCTGGGGTGAAGTTCTTTCTGATCAGCGGGTACGTCGATTCAGCGGTGAGGTCTCAAGCCCGCGGGGCAGGCATCAAGGATGTTGTGCAGAAACCGTTCAGATCTCACGACATATCAGGCATGTTGAAGAACGCGATCACAGAGATGTCGCTTGTGAACTGACTGAAGGCGGCGTTGGATTTTTTGCGATTTGATGGTTATCTTGGATCAACGTCGATAGCCCCATGAAAACCATCCTTACGTTACTCTTCGTTGTATTCCTCGCTCTTCCGGCAGGTGGCCAAATCGTACAGAAACCGGAATGGGTCAAGCAATTCCAGGAGGGGAAAGGTCCGCTCGATGCCACGGACTACTATGTCGGCGTTGGTTCTTCGAAGACTACACAGGATGAAGCTGATGCAAGAGCGCGTCAAGAGTTTGGACTCAACGTCGAAGCACACGTCCAAACGGTCATCACGCGGGAAATCCAGGAGACTGAGAAACGGCTTACGGATGAATATTCTTCTTCGGCGAGAGTTGTCTCGGACGTCGTGTTTCGGGGAATCAGCGTGACAGAACGGTTCGAAGACAAAGACGATAATGCCTTCTATGCATTGATCAAAATGCAAAAATCGGTCTACGATACACTGCTCGTGAATGAAATACGCCGGGACCTGGAACGAAAGAAAGCTGAAAATCGCGTGAGAGAGGAGAAGCGAGCGGAAGAACTGCGTAGCCTTCAGGCGGAACTTGATCTGAAGAAGAAGGAAGAAGAAACGAGACGCCTGGAGATTGAGACTGAGCGAAAAGTCTATGAGGAGTTCTTCAGGCAACGACCCCCGGGACAGGTTGTCGATGCTCGGAATGCCGAGATTGCGAAAGAATTAAATACAGTGGGAATGAGATTTGGACTATCTCCTTTTGCCATTCAGTCAGGGTACTACATCCTGTCGTTATCGCGATTCGAGGTCTCTGCTCAGGCATATTTCCAGGAGAAGGTGCTACAGCGTGAACAAGCGGCAATCAAGATCCAAATGCTGGAACAAGCGGGTGAATTCTACAAAACAAGTCTGGCGTTCGGAGGCCTTGGCTACGGGGAGGCTTCTTCTCTCAAGGCGCTGGATACCACCAAACCCAAGTACTCTTTTTTCCTGACCGGCAATGTGGCGCTACCCAATGCATGGTATAGCTATGCTTCGTTCCACGTCGATGGGAGGAAACTATCGATCGGGATAATCAACTATCCGCTCCAACGCCACTTCAAAGAGGCCATCAGCCTGGTACTCCAGATGGACTATGTCTGGAACAAAGATTGGCGCAATCGGTTCGGCGACGCGTTGATGGTTCAGGGGGGAATTCGATTCCGTGCTTCTGATACTTTTTCGACCAGCTTTTGCTACGAAAACCACGAGTCCATCGTGTGTTCGATTGAGATGGCAATCTGAGTCCCATTCTTCGAACTCGGCATCCAAGCCCTCTACTTCTTCCCTCCGCCTTTCAGCACAAACTTCACGGTCTTGATTTCGTACGGCTTGAATTTCATTTGAAGCTTGTCTTTGCCAAGTTTCAACGGTTTCAAGTCGCGCTCCATCAGATCACACTCGGTCGCGGCTTTCGGTTTGAAGCCAACTGTCATGACAGTGTCCACGCCTTCTCCGTGACCTTCATACAATCGTATGACAATGTCGTCAGAATCCTCAGCCTTCTTCACACTGGACACGAAAATGTTCTTCTTGTTGAGCACCAAGAACGGTTTGGCTTGGTTCCCTATTGCATTCGGTAGCACAAGCAGGGGATTGTTGAATTCTTTCGCTTGTTTTGTCGATTCTCCTTGTTTCCAGTTGCCGGCATGGGGGGCGAGCGCGTACGAGAATTCGTGTTCGCCCTGATCGGTATGCTTGACGTCATTGAGTCGCCAGGGCTCAATCGGATGGGGATAGAACGGTGATCGAACCAGCGTCAATCGCAGCGTAGTGTCCTTTGCATCGTAGCCGTATTTGCTGTCATTGAGCAAGCTGGCGCCGAATTTGGCATCCGATATGTCGGCCCATTGCTGGGCAGGAACTTCGAACTGAGCTTTTTCGATGTCGGTCTTGTGCTTCGACGACCGTTCAATGGCGCCAAACTGAGTTTCATAGGTGGCAAAGCCTGCTTTGACATTGACGGCAAAAGCCACTTTCAAAAGCGTCTGCTTCTCTTTCCACTTGAGCCATGTGTTGAAGACCAGTTGGGATCGTTTGTGATAGAGGACGAGATCTTGAGTGAGTTCGCTTCCGTTTGCCGTTCCATAGACCGTTCGTGTAATCGACCGCAGCGGCCCGACTTCGATGACCTGATGTTTCTTGAGTCCAAAAAGGTCCACCCGTTGGCGCTCAAAGTCCGCGTCGATATCCCAAGCGTCCCATTGTTTCGGCGTGTCCTTGAATCCTTGGAAGGCATTTCCGCGTTTTCCCCGCTCGATGAGCTCCTTTCGCATCTTTTTGTCGTAGACAGACGAAAGGAATCCTTTTCCGTCAAATCTCAGCTTGAACAACGGTGATTCGATGGACTTGGCGCTTACCTCCCATGGCTTGGAGACCGGAACCGCCTGCTCTTCGGGCTTGACAGTCAACGACTGGAAAGAATACGGTGCAATCCTCTCGACATAGCACAGGAGTCGGGCAATTCCTTTGCCGCGGTTAATGACTTGAAACTCGACGGGATTCCCCTCATTGTTGGTAATCGAAAAGTACTTCGCCGCGGAGGCGACCTCGACCTCGACGTATTCGCTCCGCTCCCATCCGAGTGTATTGAAGAACGTGAACGTGAACTCTCGTTTTGATTTGGCAGACGATTTTGTAAGGCCGCTGAGAGAGTGATTAATGAGCGTGGACGTGGTTTTCGCAATCTCCGAAAAATCAGTTCTCGCCTTCGTATAGACATCGGGGATACTGGTCCCCGTGACAATATCGTGAAACTGATTCAAGAGCAGGATTTTCCAGGTTTGCTCCAGTTGATGATGTGGATAGACGCGTGACCTCGGTGAACTTCCGTTGACCATCGCCAAGACAGCGAATAGCTCGGCTTCATACAGCGACCGTTCAGCCCGACGGTTGGCTCTTTTGATCCATCCGTGGGTCGTCAGGGTCCCTCTGTGCTTTTCAAGGTAGAGCTCTGATTTCCACACTGGAATATCTTTCGACTGCGTGAAAGCTTGCTGGAAGAACTCTCGCACGGAAGAGAGAGTCGTGGAGGGAATACCCGAATTGTTTTTCAGTATTCGAGATACCTCGATTTGTTTCTTGCTTGGTCCGCCCCCGCCGTCACCGTAGCCATAGGTTTGCATTACATGCGTGACATTGAGTTCCTTTTCCCGGAAATCTTCCCACGTCTTGCTGATGTCCTTTGGCGAAATCGATCCTTCCAGGCCCACTGGAGGTTGGTGGGCAAGAATTTTTGTTCCATCAATTCCCTGCCACCAGAACGTATTGTGTGGAAACCTATTCGTATCGTTCCAGGCAAGTTTGGTGGTGAAGAACGCTGTGATGCCGCTTTTCTGAAGGATTTGTGGGAGCGCCCATCCGAATCCAAATGTATCCGGCAACCAGAGGACATCCGTATCGATAGCGAACTCACTCTTGAAGAATCTCTTTCCATACAGAATTTGGCGCACGAGCGATTCCCCGTTCGGGATATTGCAGTCCGGCTCAACCCACAGGGCACCCACGGGCTCCCACCGCCCTTCGGCGACTCGTTGCTTGATCTGCTTGTAGAGAATCGGATAGTCCTGCTTGGTGAATTCGTAAAGCACGGGTTGGCTTTGAGCGAATTTGAAGTCCGGATACTCTTCCATGAGACGTAAGGCAGTAGAAAACGTCCTTCCGCACTTCTTTCGTGTCTCATGAAGCGTCCAGAGCCAGGCAAGATCCAGGTGGGATTGTCCAACAAGGTGGACAAGTCCGGCAAGTGTCTGTTGTGGCTCTGTGTTGATAGCGTTGACGAGAAATTGAAAAGCACGCGCGATTGCATTCGGATATTCTTCGCTGCCGGGCCTGAAGTACTTCAGAAAAACCAGCGTTCGGCGGATAAGTTCTCGAATCGCTTTGGATTCCTGGGAACCATGATCAACTAATGTGTCCAGATCATGAAGGATGGTGAGACTGTTGAAGAGCGCTCTTGCATTTGAATCCACAACTCCGATTTCCGAGCGATGAAACCGATTGAGATCATTCTTCCTGCCGCTGTAGGCCTCAAGCGACAGAAGGAAACTCTGATTTGTTCTTGCTTTTGGCGTCAGCAATACTTCATCGTGATTGGCATCGATCCCCTGATATGGCTCCCCATCGACGTACAGAAGCGCCTCCGGAAAATCCAGAAGAAGAACCACAGGTTTGCCGCTCCATTCTGGTGGAATTGTTACGCTCTGCCGAAACCAGAATGTTCTGTCATTCTTTCCCCATGTTGCTGGCACCTGGAATACCGGCCAAGACTTGTCATTGAAGGATCGTGAAGAGGCTCCCGCGATATCCCCTTCCTTCATCTTCCACTGGCTGATTGGTTGCCTGAAAGGATAAATGGAGTTTTCGACGTGTGGAAGAATTTCTTCGAGTAGTTCAATAACCATGGAAAGCGTTCAGAATTAAAGGGTGCCGAGCAAGATTGGCTTGAAAATATGCATTCTTATCGAAATGAGCAACACAAACTTTGCATCTAATTCTATCTCATTTTCTTCTGAATTCTGCTTCAGGCTCGCGTTCCCACGGTAATCCTCCAAGATTCGGAGCACCTCAAATAGGAAATTCGTTGCAATTACTCCTCCTAAAGGGTAAATTTGGTGGAAATCCGCTCCTTTACTGGTCGCGGGATCGATGAGGCATTTCTGAAGCTGTTGGTGTTTGGCTCGCCAGTCCCGGTTCTGAATTTCGCCTTCCCTGCACTGAAGAAAATTCCGGAGTTCTTATGATCTCTTCCCAAGCTAGAAACTTCCTGTTATTCCTGCTTGCTGTTGTTGTGTTTGCCGTTCTCTTCATTCGGTACAATCCTCAGGAGGCGGACGCTATTTTCGTCAACGGCAGGATTTACACCATGGATGCGGAGAACTCGGTCGTTGAAGCATTCGCCGTCAAAGGTGACCGGATCTCAGGGATTGGAACGAGTTCAACGATCGAAAGGTCCTTCGAAGCAAAAGTCAGAGTTGATTTGGAAGGAAAAACGGTTCTTCCTGGATTCATTGACGCCCACGCCCATTTCATGTCGCTTGGAATTTCGAGACTGACAGTCGATCTCTTAGGGTGCAGGTCCGAAAGCGAGGCGGCCGAACGGGTGAAGCAGCGAGTTACCAAGTCCGGGGCTGGACAATGGATTCGAGGACGGGGCTGGGATCAAAACGATTGGCCTGTCACACGGTTTCCTTCGCATGCGAGCCTCGACAACGTTTCTCCCAACAATCCCGTAGTCCTCGTTCGCGTGGATGGTCACGCTGCCTGGGTCAATAAGAAGGCTCTGGAAATTGCCGGCATTACCCGGGCGACACCCGAACCGCAGGGGGGAAGAATTGTTCGCGACACGCAGGGCAATCCGACAGGGGTGTTCGTTGATGCTGCGATGGAATTGGTGTCCAAACACCTCCCGGAATTATCAGATCAGGAGGCGACGGAGGCGATCCAGCTGGCACTTCACGAGTGTCTTCAATACGGTATTACAACGGTTCATGACATGGGAGTCGACGCTCGCGAGATTGCACTGTATAAAGGGCTCATCGAAAGGGGCGAATTCCCTTTCAGAATCTATGCCGCGATCGGAGGCCTCGGAGACCTTTGGACCGAGTCACTCGTCAGAGGACCATTGATTGGATTTGGTCAGAACAGACTCACGGTTCGTGCATTGAAGCTCTATATCGACGGGGCGCTGGGATCACGAGGTGCTGCGCTTATTGAGCCCTACAGCGACGAACCCGACAATCGAGGACTTACACTGTCATCAGAAGAGGCAATACGCTCAGCCACCGTTGAAGCATTGAAGCACGGCTTTCAGGTATGCACGCACGCCATCGGTGATCGTGGGAACAATATCGTCCTGAACATGTACGAAGCTGCGCTTCATGAGGTTCCCATGGCTGATCATCGGCTGCGGGTGGAGCACGCGCAAGTTCTCTATCCGGAGGACATCCCGAAATTCAAAAAGTCGGGAATTGTGCCAAGCATGCAGCCAACTCATTGCACGTCGGACATGTATTGGGCCGAGGCCAGATTGGGCCCGAAGCGAATTCTCGGAGCCTATGCATGGCGGTCGTTACTCAAAACGGGAGTCATCATTCCCGGCGGTTCAGATTTTCCCGTTGAACATCCCAATCCAGTTCTTGGCATCTACGCGGCCGTCACCCGCAAAGATAAAGAGGGGAGACCACTCACAGTGGAAGATGGTTTGAAGTACTTCGAGCTTTCAAAAGAGGGAATGACCGATTCGAGCGCGTTCCTGAACGGGTGGCATGCTGACCAAAAAATGACACGCGTAGAGGCTCTGAAGAGTTTTACGACGTGGGCCGCTTGGGCGGGTTTTGAAGAACACCTCAAGGGTTCAATCCAAAAGGGATTCCTGGCGGATTTCATAATTCTCTCGGCAGACATTGCCTCGGTCTCTGACAGAAGCATTCTGGATATCAGAGTTCTCAAGACCTATGTCGGAGGAAAGGAAGTCTTCGGAGGACGGTGATTTCCGGGCCACACGCTGATTCCGCAATATTGTTTTTGGAACGAAAAACATGTAAGTTGCCAATCAGAACGATCGGGCCCACACACCAAGCGAACAAACAATGCCGTACAAAGTCCTGGTAGCCGATGATGACGAGGGTCAGCGGAGGTCTCACGGCTTCGCTCTTGAAGTGGCGTCGGCGATCATCGAAGACGACATAATTATGGTGGAAACTGCGACGAGCGTGGACACGTGGGCACAGATCAAGAAAGAGGCGTTCAATTTGATCATTCTGGACAATGATTTCAAGGACATGCATCTGAAGGGTCATCTGCCTGGAATCGCGTTGTTACAATTGGCAAGGAAAGAGGGGGCGAACCGAACCACTCCGACGTTTTTCTGTAGTGCCGATGCCTACGACACGCTCAAGGCGATGGTTGAAGCATATGGGGGGATATACCTCCCCAAGATCGGTTATGACATTGAATTAGTGGCCCAGCTGTTCGCATCGAAACTGAAGAAGTAAGTGCCGGCTGGAACTTGGTCAATTTGACTCTCCTCCGCTTCCGGTCGTCCTCCAACCAAAATCCCGCTAACTTCAATAACCGCCTTCTCTTGGCTTGACGTGCACCCATCTGGCATTTCGCCACGCAAACATTGCCTCGCGGTCCTGTTCGCATCTCCTGTGCTCTGCGCGGCCCGCCTCCTGAACCACCTTCCAGATTCCCATCCGGCTTTTCGTCATCCCCATTCATGTCTCCGACGTCTTCTGACTCTCTCCAAACAATTGCCCCACGGCGGCCTGAATGCGTCGCCCGCGAGCCGGACCACTGATCGTATCGTCTCTTGCTGTGGCAGAAATCGGATACAAACTCCCAGGACGTTCCTTCCGCTTCAGCCGCTTCACCCGTGTCCCAATCATCCGAACGACTGGTATGATCCGAGGGCGTACTTATCCTATGTATAGAGACCGCCCTGTTGCCAACATCTCACCACCGATCTTCCGGTCTACCTCCTCATACGTTTGCCGCATCTCCTCCTGTGCCGCTTCCCGGTGTCGCCTGATCATTGCCTCCTCAGCTTCGTTGACTCTCTCCTGCCATTTGAGTATGTTCTCTTGTCAGCGGTCTCTGCGCATGGGTTTGCTTCCCTGGTAGGTTTCTTCTCAACCCCCGTCTTCGGGTAGACCCATCGCTTTTTCAGTACCCTTCCGCACTTATGCGGATGCTTCTGGCCAATGCCCGGGAGCTTGCAGTTTCTTCGAAATAGTCATACATTTTTTTCGAAAGTCCTGATTGGAGTATGCCATGTATGAGCGATGCTTAAATGAAGCTGAACGCATTCTTGCCAGCTCGAAGGAAATTGTTCTCCCGATCAAGCAGGTCTGGAATGATGTTGTTGCAGAGGGGAAACGACTCTCATTTGATGTCCCTTCCCAAACGGATTTTGATGCGCTCCTCGAGGGAGACCGGCGTTTCGAAATAATATCTGCTCAGACGGATCCAGGTGAATCGGATTCAGGATTGCAGGGCGAAGATATCGACGCATCCCTTGGCACGCTTGGATTCTACCCTGAGGATAGGATCAAACTTCGGAGGATAAAGCTGCCGCGGAAGCATACCGACGATGAAGTCTTGTCGAAAGAGGATGAAGCCAATGAGGATGTTGAGCCCTTCAACGTGCGGGGCCTCTCGGCTACGCGACCAGTTCTCCCGAACCCCAGCGGAAGCCGAAAGCCTGCCACGAAATCCCCCAAAACGAGCTCGACGAAGAAACGGTCTGTTTCCGCTGGAACCAAGCGCGGTGTACGCTCCTCGCGAAAGCCCGCCAAATCCGCCAAGACCTCTCCCAGAAAATCGCGTTAACAAACCAGAGCCATGATCCAGCACAAGGTGCGGGTTTGGACGATCCGAGATTTGATGAAGTTCGCCATCGAACACCTCCAGAAACTGGGTTTCGACGAAGCGCGCCTCAACGTTGAATTGCTGTTGGCCCATGCTCTTGGATTTCAGAGAATTCAGCTCTATACGAATTTTGACAAACCCCTCACGAAAGAAGAACTCGCCAAGTTTCGGTCGCTGTACGAGCGAAGACTGATCCACGAACCAGTCCAGTATATCATCGGGAGCGCAAACTTCATGGGCGTTCAGCTCTCCGTCGACTCGCGGGCGCTGATCCCCAGACCTGAAACGGAGACTCTTGTGGAGCAGGCGATGATTCTCTGCAAGGAGCGCGACGAAGAAAAACCCATTTCCATTATTGAACTTGGAACCGGGAGCGGCAATATCGCCATTTCGCTTGCCAAGTATGTCAAGAACGCCTCCATCACGACAATCGACAACAGCAGGGAGGCCCTTGACGTTGCTCGGGAAAACGCAGCCCGTCATCAGATCGAGTCAGCGATCGATTTTCGCCTGATCGATATGTTTGAGCCTGTTGACCAGCTCCTCCTCAAACGGTTCGACATGTTGATTAGCAATCCTCCTTACATTTCAAGCGATGACTGGGATGCACTGCCCACGGATGTCAAACGTTACGAGCCGAGAGGCGCCCTCACCGACTCCAAAGATGGATTTGAATGCCACGCGCGTATCATCGAGCTAGCTCCATTTCTGCTACGGAATGACGGATGGGTCCTTGTCGAAGTTGGCTATGGACAGGCGAAGACAGTCGCAAATATGATGGGGCAAGCCGGATTTTCCTCCATTTCCATGGCGCACGACCTTCAGGGCGTCCAGCGAGTGGTCAAAGGAGCAACTCCATCGACGATCAGAGGGTTCACCAATATCAATTAGTTCATCCCTTTCAATTGGGTCAACGAATCTCTCCATGCGGGCACTGATCCAGCGAGTCAACAGAGTCACCGTGTCCATCAACGGAGTCACGCACAGTTCAATCGGACATGGTATCTTGGTTCTTCTTGGAGTCAGAAAGGGAGATACGGAAACTGACGCGTTGGCTGTTGCGGAAAAATGCTCCTCGCTCAGGATATTCGATGATACCGACGGAAAAATGAATCTTTCGGTGATCGACGTGCAGGGCGAGGTCATGGTTGTTTCTCAATTCACGTTGTACGGCGATACGCGCAAAGGAACTCGTCCGAGCTATTCAGACGCGGCTGGTCCGGAACTCGCGGAGTCTCTCTACAACCAATTCATTGCCGAAATGAAAAGCCGCGCGGGACAACACAAGGTGCAGAACGGTGTTTTCAAGGCCATGATGAAAGTCGAATTGATCAATGACGGACCGGTAACGGTTCTGGTCGAAAGCAAAGAGAAGCAATAATCCAGGAAAGCCTCATTTACCAACCTTCAAATACTGAGAGTACCAGTGCGTGTCATTCTGCTCTTTCTCGACGGAGTCGGGTTTGGAGCAAAGAATCCCGAGACCAACCCGTTCCAATCGGCACAAATCCCGACACTTCGGAATCTGTTGGGTGGGAATTCGGTGCTGCGAACCAACAAGAGACTGAGCACAGAGCTCGCCGAACTAGTGCCGGTCAATGCAACGCTCGGTGTTGCCGGACTGCCGCAAAGCGGAACTGGTCAGACAGCGATTTTTACAGGCGCCAATGGTGCACGGATTTTCGGAAGACATTTCGGCCCGTTTCCACCGACCGTCTTGCGTCCAATCATCGAATCCCGGAGTATTTTCCGTCAGTTGCAAAAACGCGGCCAGAGAGTCTGTTTCGCCAACGCATTTCCCCAGCCCTTCTTTGACTACACGAATTCTGGAACCAGAAGGCTCACCGTGACCACACTTGCCTGCATGATGTCCGGAATCCCGATTCTCACTGCGAATGAACTCAAACGCGATGAAGCAGTGTCGGCGGACTTTACCCGCTCACGGTGGCCCGAACTGGGTCATCCGGATGTGAGACCGGTGACTCCGTATGAAGCCGGGGAACATCTCTGGCGGATTGCCGAACGTCATGATTTCACCCTTTTTGAATACTGGCTCACGGATCATGCCGGACACCGGCAGAAGATGGCTCCGGCAATCGCCACGCTTGAAAACCTCGACCAATTTCTGGGCGGTCTGTTTTCAAGATTCACACATCGTGATTCACTCTTTGTGGCTACGAGCGACCACGGTAATATCGAGGATCTTTCGGTGAAGACTCATACCCGGAATCCCGTTCCGTGCATTGCCGTTGGGCAACACCGCAAGGAATTTGTCGCTTCAATCAAGAATCTAACTCACATTACACCGGCCATTCTCCGCTTGCTGTAAGAATCGTTATGGATTCTTTTCTCTCGAAAAGACCTGCGGTTCGGTTTGCCCTTCTTTTTATCCTGGGAATTCTTGTATCAGATCAGATTCGGCCATCTCCTGTTGTCGCCCTCCTGGAAATGGTTGGCGTGTTCCTTGCCGCTGTGGTCTTCGCCTCTCGTGCCCGGTTTGGGTTGATCCGGGACATTTGTTTCCACCTGCTCGTCGTGTCCCTGGGCTTCTGGCTTCAGTCCGTGCATAGGGAATCCCTGGAGAACAGCAGACTTGATCCTTACGAAGAGGTGGAGGTTTTCGTGATTGCGAGGATCGATGGAGAACCGGTACGACAGGAAACCAAAACTACCATGGTGCTGTCGACCAACGTCATCCAACGCGGGCAGGACAAAGACTTCAGCCAGAAAAGGATTCTTTCATCCGTCCGAACCCGGGGAGTCGGTGATGTTGGTGACGAATACCGCGTTGGAGCACTCGTCTCGGTGAAGGGGATGCTGCAGCGGTTTCCATTTGCGCGCAATCCCGGTGAGTTTGATTATGGGCGCTACTTGATGCTAAATGGCGTTCACGGAGTCATGAATATTCCTTCTCCTGATTGCATGAAGGTTGTGGCGGAAGCAAGGATGTCGAGCTTTGGATCGTTCATTGGATCGATTCAACGAATGCTGTACAATGCCCTTGATCTCTTCCACAACCGTGAGCACGCAGGTTTTCTGAAAGGGGTCATTCTGGGTTATCGTGCCGATCTTTCATCCGAAATCAAGCAATCGTTCATGGACACCGGAACCATTCATATCCTCGCTGTTTCGGGGTCAAATGTCGCCGTCATCGTTTTGATCATCTATTCAATCTTCGGTCTATTCCGATTGTCGAAAAGAGCTACGAGTGCTGCAACGATGACGGGGATTATCCTTTTTATGTTCGTGACGGGAGCGAGCCCTTCGGTCGTGCGGGCGACAATCATGGCTTGCGTCTTGCTGGTAGGAACGATGCTGGAGCGAAAAACAGATGTATACAATTCATTGAGTGTTGCGGCCCTGTTGATATTGGTGTTGGACACGCAGACGCTCTTCGACGTGGGATTTCAGCTTTCCTTTGCCGCCGTGGTTTCGATCGTCTATTTCTATCCAATATTCCTTCAGTGGATCCACAAGATTCCGGAACGATTTGAAGAAATCAAGGCAGTCGATTTCATCTTGAAGCTTTTTGCAGTTTCTCTCGCGGCCCAAGTTGGAACACTTCCGTTTACTGCCTACTATTTTGGTCGCGTTTCAGTGGTCTCCCTGATGGCAAACCTTGTCGTTGTCCCGATCAGCGGCATCAACGTTCTTCTGGGAGTAGCAACGATCGTTTTCTCGTTCTTCAATCAATGGCTCGCCGCTTGCTATGCAGCGTTGAATGTTTCCCTGATGACATTTCTCCTTGGTTTTGTGAAGTCGGCGGCGGCAATTCCATACGCGTCTGTCGAAATCTCTCGAGTCGGCATTCTCCAGGTCATACTGTACTATGGCGTCATAGCCATGCTTGTTCACGCCGGAAATCGCACAGTTGTTCGTTGGACTCTGATCGGGACTCTGGCGATAGCCAACTTCTATGTCTATAGTCTCCTCGTTGGCGTGCAACGATCGAAACTTGTCGTGACAGCTATCGACGTTGGTCAAGGCGATGCCATCCTTGTGGAACTGCCGGGAGGAAAGAACATCCTGATCGATGCCGGACCGAACCTGTTTCGGTACGATGCAGGCGAGAAGACGATTGTTCCATTCTTGAAACGCAGGGGGATTGCTCATCTGGATGTTTTGTTGGTAACCCATGGGCATAACGATCACACCGGCGGAGTTCCATTTCTGCTCGAGCACATCGCCGTGCAGGGCTACCACAGGGCCATTCCCACCTCGTCCACCCGCCTTGACGCCGCTCTGGCCGAAGTTCTGAGCCGTAAGGGGATTGAGGTCAAAACAGCAACGACTGGGCGCATTCTCGAGCTTGATTTGAATGCGCGCCTTTATGTGCTCCATCCGAAATTGCCGGAAGATGAGACCAGGAATTTGAATACGACCTCAGTAGTTATTAAGTTGACCTACGGCGCCACGACCATGCTTCTGGCCGCTGATGCCAACGACGCGGCCGAGCAGAAGATGGCGAAACGATACGGGAGATTTCTCCAAAGCGATATTCTCAAAGTCGGCCACCACGGAAGCGCGACGAGTTCCGGAGTCGGGTTCCTCCGGCTTGTGAAGCCGTCGTATGCAGCTATCTCCGTTGGCGCAAAAAACAAGTTTGGGCATCCATCGACAAAGACAATCGACAGATTGCGTGCGGAGGGAACAAGGATAATCAGAACCGACCGCAACGGCGCAATCATATTTGAGAGCGACGGATCTTCCTGGAAGAACATCGGTCGAGACAGCTACCGCGATCTCACGAAATGAATGAAGCCGTCGTCGCAAAGTTGGAATGGAAGGACTGCAAGACATGAGTGCATCAATGAGCGATCAAAAGAAACAGTGGGAGCAGAACTTGGTCGAGCCTTCGATCAGGAAAACTCCCGAAAGGAAAAAGCCCTTTCAGACCGATTCAGGAATCGAAATCGAGAGGATCTACATCCAGTCTGAAAGGGACGACGCGGCGAAGCTCGGCTTGCCTGGAGAATATCCGTTCACACGGGGAATCCAGCCCGCGATGTATCGGAATCGATTCTGGACGATGCGCCAGTATGCCGGATTCGGCTCTGCCGAGGAATCAAACGAGAGATACAAGTACCTGATTGCCAACGGGACTATGGGGCTCTCCGTTGCATTTGACCTTCCGACGCAAATGGGCTATGATTCGGATCATCCAATGGCTGAAGGTGAAGTAGGGAAAGTCGGAGTTGCGATTGATTCTCTGGCCGATATGGAGAGACTGTTTGAAGGGATTCAACTTCAGAACGTGACAACATCCATGACGATCAATGCAACGGCGGCGATCCTGCTCTGTATGTATGTCGCCGTCGCACGGAGACAGGGAGCCGACCTGAGCAGGATCTCGGGAACGGTTCAGAACGATATTCTGAAGGAATACATCGCCCGGGGAACGCATATCTACCCCCCCGCGCAATCGATGAAATTGGTGACGGACATCTTTGAGTGGTGCGCGGGCAATGTTCCGAAATGGAATACGATTTCCATTAGCGGCTACCATATCCGCGAAGCCGGATCGACGGCAGTTCAGGAATTGGCGTTTACACTTTCGAACGGAATCGCATACGTGACGTCCGCCATCGAGCGTGGTTTGCACGTGGATGATTTTGGAGCGCAGCTTTCCTTCTTCTTCAATGCCCATAACAATCTCTTCGAAGAAGTCGCCAAGTACCGTGCGGCTCGTCGGATCTGGGCGAAGATCATGAGAGATCGTTTTGGAGCAAGAAAACCGGAGACCATGAAATTGCGGTTTCACACGCAGACAGGAGGAGCGACCCTTGCCGCGCAACAAATCGACAATAACGTCGTTCGCGTGACATTGCAGGCACTGGCTGCCGTCCTTGGGGGTACGCAATCGCTTCATACGAACTCACGGGATGAAGCTCTGGCGCTCCCGACGGAGGATGCGGTCCGGCTTGCTCTGAGGACACAACAGATTATCGCTCATGAATCAGGAGTAGCCGATACCGTGGATCCACTTGCAGGCTCCTATTTTGTCGAGTCGCTCACCGATGCGATCGAAAAGAAGGTGTGGGAGTACATCAGCCGAATCGATGAAATGGGGGGAGCGGTCAAAGCGATCGAACAGCAATTCTATCAGAAAGAAATTGCGGAGAGTGCCTATCAGTATCAGATGGCTATCGAACGAAAGGAGAAGATCATCGTTGGCGTCAACGAGTTTGAGATTGATGAAAGCGTTCAGCCGGAAATCCTCCGTATCAACGAGAATGTCCGGAGCAAACAGATTGAGCAGCTGACAGCATTGAAAAAGAGTCGCTCAAGTCGGGATGTGAAGCAAGCCCTGGAAGCGCTCGCCAATGCAGCGAAGACTTCCGCGAATCTGATTCCATTTGTCTTCGCGGCCGTTGAACATTATGCGACAGTGGGGGAAATCTCGGATGTCCTCAGGGCTGAATGGGGCGAATATGAGCCGTAAAAAGGGAAAGCGACAAAGATGGGATTCACCCTGCCAAGGTAGGCACGCGTTGGTGAGGAAATGCACACAGTGGTACTCAATCGCCCTTGACTTTGAATTCTGCAGTGTTAGATTATTGAATGCGTATCGGATCGTTGAATTCCTAAACCACGGACACTCTATCGACTAGTTGATAACAAGTTGTAGGAGCAATGAGGCTCCGACCTATCAAATACCCCTCCGCACAGAAATCCTGGGCAAGAGAAGACGTCTGTACGAACGCACGCGTCCCTGGTGTCTGGCACTTCATTGAAATCATGCTTGTGTTCACATCGCTCGCGAGCACAGTAGGTTTCGGACAGGCTTCGGCGCAGCAAAGAAGAATGGTCATCGACGGTACGATCCAGCTTCATGGAGCGTCCTTTCCTTCGACTGCCCAGATTCGTATCCTCCATGAAGACATGTCTATTGCGCGGACAACGACTGCATATGACCCTCGGAACTCGCGGTTTGGCGTAAGGCTTTCATCACTGGACGACTTCCAGGAGAACGAACGCATTTACATCAGAGTGGTGCTTTCCCCGCGCGATTCCTTCCTGGCTCGCACTGTCGGCGGGCCTCTCCGCTTTCATGGAACAGAGAACTCGGCCGCAGCACCCATCTCGAGTGTACAATTGTTCAGGAATCAGCTCCCTATCATCAAGCGGATGCTGCCGGACACTACGATCAAAGAGGGGCAACGATTTTCTTTTCGACTCGTCGCGACAGATCGTGATGGCGATACCGTTCGATTCCACCTTAAGAAAGGACCGGAGGGGGGACGAATCGATCCCATCACCGGAATGTTTTCCTGGGAGCCGACGTTTGATCAGGCCGGCAAGCACGCTTTTCGGGTAGTTGTCTCTGATGGCTACGAAGCGGATAGCTCGAGGAATTCGGTAATAACGGTGCGCAACGTGAATCGTCGTCCTTTGTTTGTGCCGATAGTTCAAGATACAACGATCAATGAAGGAGACACGCTCTCCTTTACCTTGCACGCTGATGATCCAGACAAGGATTCCGTCTCCTATTCTATGCTTCTGTCTCCGGATGGGATGCGTGTTGATAGCCGGACAGGGCATGGCAAGTGGATTCCATCCTTCGACCAGTCGGGAAGGTACTCGATTCTGTTTCTAACCTCGGACGGATCCCTTGGGGATACGTCTCAAGCAATGAAGGTTCTCGTTCGGAACATGAATCGACCGCCGAAATTTACGGCACAGCCACGTGACACGATAATTCTTGAGGATCAAGAACTCGTAGTTTCCTATGAGGCAATCGATCCCGACGGCGGTTCCGTCGCCTTCCGCCCCATTGCTGTCCCTGAGGGATTTCAACTCTCTTCGTCGGGAAGAATCCGGTGGCGCCCCACGTACACACAGGCCGGTCTTCACACCGTCGTTGTTGCGGCATGCGATTCATCGTCCGTCGCTGAATCAAGAAGCAGTATTCATGTACTCAACGTGAACAGGCTGCCTACCGCAGTCACGACCTTGAAGCCGGCTTCGGGCGATACTGTACGTCTGACATCACCTTCACGGTCCATGCAATTTGTCTGGAGCAAATCGACTGATGCAGACGTTGACGACACGTTACGGTACAGCGTCAGAATTTGGGGAATGGATTTTGACACGACACTCTCTGCTTCCGTCGACACGTCGGTCAGAGCTGAGATCAAATACCGCCTCCGGCCTCTGTCGATCTATCGATGGAGCGTTTCTGTGAACGATGGCACGATCTCGCGTGCATCTCAGGACACACTCGTGTTCCGGACGTCGGCAGCAATCACCGCAACACCCGAACTGATCAGCCAAACACCGAAAACGTACTATCTTGAACAAAACCTTCCTGACCCATTCAACGCACTGACTTCCATTCGCTATGGACTCCCTGAACGAAGCTACGTGAGACTGACTATCCTTAATATGCTGGGTGAGCCGTTGATCGTCTTGGTCTCCGGCGAGAAAGACGCAGGCGTCTATGACGTCAATTTCGACGTCTCCGATTTCACAAGCGGCGCATACATGTTCCGTCTTGATGCTCATCCGATTGGAGGGAATCAGTCAAGAGTCTTCATGAACACAAAGAAAATGATCATTGTGAGACAGTGATCGGCGGAGTGTCACTCCATGGAAGGGAGCGCTCTCATTTTGTTTCTGGAGTCAATTGTGGATATATTCATCTGTGCATATTTCTAAATCAGACATAAAACATCTCCGATCTCTTTCGCAGAAGAAGGTTCGGGAAGCGGAGAAACAATTCGTGGTCGAAGGGTGGAAAGCACTTAAAGACGCGTTGAATGCGGGCTCTCAGATTCTTTTCGTTGCAGTAACTGCAAAGCACCTCGCCAATCCGGATTATCGACCTATCATCCGTGAGATAGAATCACGAAGCATCGGGCTGAAAGAAATCGATGAAGTGGAACTCCGCCGGGTATCCGACACAGTTCACGCCCAGGGTGTCGTTGCACTCCTGCGTCAACGCACATACGAATTTGACCAAAAGCACCTGGACGACGCCTCACTCCTCGTTTTTGCGGACAGAATTGCCGATCCGGGTAATCTCGGCTCAATCGTCCGAACGTCTGATTGGTTTGCAGTTGATTGTCTGATCTTAAGCGAAGGATGCGTGGAATTGCACAATGAGAAAGTCGTCCGCTCGACATCCGGTTCGATATTTCACGTGCCGATTATTGAACATGCCGAGACGGCGGCAACATTGTCGCGGCTGAGAGAGCTTGGGTTCAAAGTCATAGTGACTGCTGCTGAAGGCAAGACATCGTACGCGCGCGCCGATTACGGCGCGAAGAATGTCATCGTTCTCGGGAGCGAAGCGAGTGGAATCGACCCGTCGGCGAGAGGCCAGGCAGACGTCACGGTGAAAATTCCCCTCGTGGGAAGAGCGGAATCACTCAACGTGGGCGTGGCCTGCGGAATTGTGCTTTCACATTTGCGAAACAAGGGATAGAAATGTTGACGGCCGTCGAAGGATTCAAAGTAGGACACTACACGGATTTGGAGTCGCTCACAGGATGTACGGTCGTTCTTTGCCCTCCGAAAACCAGAGCAAGCGGCGAAATCCGCGGAAGTTCTCCGGGGAGTCGTGAAATTGCGCTCTTGTCACCCGAGAGAAAAATGGAAGAAGTCCACGCGATTTTGTTCACGGGTGGAAGTGCGTTCGGATTGGCTGCCGCCGATGGAGTCATGCGATGGCTTGAAGAGCACGAAACAGGGTACAATACTCCCTGGGCGAAAGTGCCTATCGTTCCATCCGCCGTGGTCTTCGATTTGAATGTGGGCAGAAGCTCCGTCCGGCCCGATGCGGCAGCCGGATATGCGGCATGCAAGAACGCAGCAAGTGATCGGACAGAAGAAGGCAATGTGGGTGCAGGAACCGGAGCTACGGTCGGCAAATGGAAGGGGCTCGAATATTGCATGAAGGGTGGTGTCGGAACGGCCTCAGCGACGGTGGGGGATCTGGTTGTTGGCACTCTCGCCGTGGTGAATGCCGTTGGCGACATTGTCGACAAGAATGGAAAGATCATGGCAGGAGCGAGGTCCATGGAGGGCCGATTCTATGGAGAACTCGATCCCTACCGCATTGTTGCACGTGGAAAAGTACTGGAACGGACGAATACGACGCTGGTCGTCGCGGCCACAAACGCGGAGTTCAGTAAGATCGAACTATTTCGAATCTCGCAACGCATGCACGACGGAATGGCTCGAGCCGTCAATCCTGCTCACTCTTCCTTCGACGGCGACATGACATTCGCTCTCTCGTGGGGCAATGTCCGCACAGACTGTGACTACGTTGCAGAGATCGCCGCATCGTTGACGAGCGAAGCAATTCGACGGGCGGTGCTGACTGCGAGGACCATCCAGGGAATCCCCGGTTTGTCGCCATAGCATAGTGCATCACCTCACGGCGCAAATTTGAATTCAGCCAAAATTGATTTATATTTTTCCGCTCGAAAATGCAGAAAAGAACATCACGAAGTGTCAACCGTGTTTCGTTGCCACGAGCACTCTCCAAGTTGGGCCTTTGCTCCCGTTCGAATGCCCTCCGGCTGATCGCGTCGGGCAGCGTGTCGGTCAACAATGCAAAAGTCACCAACCCACACTGCTGGATCGATCTCTCGAAAGACAGGATAAGCCTCGAAGGCCAGAGTGTCACAAAGAGGGACTTCCGCTACGTCCTGTTCAACAAGCCACGCGGAGTTGTCACAACGAAATCCGATGAGCGAGGAAAGGAGACCGTTTTCGATCTGGTGGACGAATCGCTCCATTCGCTGAATCCTGTCGGGAGACTCGACAAAGAGACGTCGGGATTGCTGCTCTTGACGAATGACAATCGGTTCGCAAACAGAGTGACGAGTCCGGAGCACGAAATTGAGAAAGTCTATCATGTCGGGCTGGACAAAGCTGTGAGAGAAGAAGACATCGCGCGATTGGAGAAGGGGATCGATATTCCCCTTGAAGGCGCTTTCTATCATACCAAGCCGGCCCGTGTCGTTGTCCTTCAAAATGGAACTGTGGAATTGACGATACGCGAGGGCAAAAATCGTCAAATCCGAAGGATGTTCAGCAGCCTTGGATATGAGGTCGTTTCTTTACGCCGGATGAGCGTTGGACCAATTACGCTCGGAAATCTGAAAGAAGGCAGTCATCGGGATCTTACAAAGGAAGAGGTGTCACGTCTCGTGAACAATATCTCCAGGGGCTATTGACGTTTGTTTGAGTGCCAAAAATTGAATCAAATATCGTTGAGGTTTGTGTCTTTCGCCATTCGTCGGTGGGGCCGCAATATCTGTTGTTGAGAAGATCTTCAACGGAAAGGCTGTATCCGGACCTGTGGCAAATCATTACCGGAAAAATCAAGGACGGAGAAGGAGCCGTTGAAGCGGCGGTGCGCGAAATGTTTGAGGAAACCGGACTTTCGGCAAATCGTTTCTGGGTTTTGCCTCATGTGAGTTCCTTCTATGATCCGGCCGCTGATGTTGTCAATCTCTGCACCATGTTCGCTGCCGAAGTGGATCAGAATCAGGGACTTTCGCTATCAAAAGAACACCAGGCATTCCGCTGGACGGGCTTTGATGAAACGATGCTTGCGCTTCCGTGGCCCGCCCAACGAGATGCAATCGATACCGTGCGCAAGCACGTTGTTGCCGGCGACGAGACAGCCAAACTGACAGAATTGAAAATCGTACTAGCTGAAAGGGACAAACCGTGAGTTTACTCGTCGTCGGATCGGTTGCACTCGACTCGGTCGAAACGCCATTCGGAAAAGTGAAAGAAGCGCTCGGCGGTTCTGCTGTCTATATCTCGGTTGCGGCTAGCTACTTCACTGCGCCGGTGCGCCTCGTCGGCGTCGTCGGAGGGGATTTCTCCGGGAACCACATCAAGTTTCTCGAGGAGCGAAATATCGATCTGGATGGCTTGCAGGTTCTGCAAGGAGGAAAGACGTTTCGGTGGGCTGGCAAATATCACTACGACCTGAATTCTCGCGACACTCTCTTGACCGAGTTGAATGTGTTCGAAAAATTCGACCCCGTCATCCCGGAAGCGTTCAAGAAGACGTCCTATGTTTGTCTGGGAAACATCGACCCAGTCCTTCAGCGAAAAGTGCTTGCGCAAATCAAGAAACCGCGCCTGGTGGTCGGTGATACCATGAACTACTGGATTGAAACAAAGGTGGGCGAACTACGCGAGACCCTGAAAGTTCTCGACGTGCTCGTGGTGAACGATTCAGAAGCTCGGCTTCTCACGAAAGAACCCAATTTGATCAAGGCCGCGAAGAAGATCATAAAAATGGGGCCGCGGTTTGTCATCATCAAGAAGGGGGAACATGGGGCGATGTTGGTGACGGAGGAAACAATATTCTCCGCGCCGGCCTATCCGCTCGAAAATATCTATGATCCAACAGGCGCTGGCGATACATTTGCGGGAGGTTTTGTCGGCTGGCTTGCGAAGACAGATGACCTTTCGGCTGATAATCTCAAGCGTGCCGTGATCTATGGGAGCGCACTTGCTTCCTTCTGCGTTGAGCAATTCAGCGTGGAAGGACTGCGGGACCTGAGTAATCTGAAGATCCAGGACCGATACCGGTCGTTCATGGAGATTTCGCGGTTTGATGAAAGGTAGACCTGATGACACCGTTGGAATGGAACAACGGAAAAGTTCGGTTCCTCGATCAGACCAAACTGCCCACAGTTGAAGATATCGTCGAGACTGATGATGAGACTGTCATTGCTCAGGCAATTAAGCGATTAGCCATTCGTGGCGCACCCCTTATCGGCATCGCCGCAGCATACGCTGTCGCATTGTCAGCGTTAAAAGGAGGTAAGGATCAGCCAGCGGAGTTTCTCGCCCGCCTTCAGAAAACCATCGGACTCCTGTCTGCGACTCGGCCCACCGCCGCCAACTTGTTCCGGGCTCTCAATCGTCAGACACTGATCGTCGAGAAGAGTCAGGCACTCGGATTCAAGTCTACCAAAGAGGCGTTACTCAAAGAAGCTGTTAGAATCCATCAGGAGGACGCGCAAATGTGTCAGCGCATTGGCGAATTGGGCGAACAAATCCTGCCCAACGCCGCTGTTGTGCTAACGCACTGCAATACCGGAATGCTGGCGACTGGAGGAATTGGGACAGCCCTGGGGATTATCCGGATTGCCTGGGAACAACACAAGCTCAAACACGTCTATATTGACGAAACACGTCCTTTGTTCCAGGGGGCTCGTCTCACTGCTTGGGAACTGGCAAAGCTCCGGATTCCTTCGACTCTCATTCCGGACAGCGCAGCCGCGTTCTTGATGCAAAGAGGACTCGTCAACGCGGTACTTGTCGGAGCCGACCGGATCGCGGCGAACGGCGATGTGGCCAACAAGGTTGGGACGTACAACCTGGCAGTGGTAGCGAAATATCATGGAGTACCAATGTACGTCGCAGCTCCCACATCAACGATCGACTTCGAGACGTCAGACGGGAAGGCGATTCCGATTGAACACCGAAATGCGGATGAAACCAGGTTGGTTTTTGGGAGTTCAATTGCGCCGGATGACGTGGAAATCTATTCGCCGGCGTTTGACATTACTCCTAATGAACTCATTACGGGCATTGTCACAGAGCGTTCGGTCCTTCGCGCTCCGTACCCTGAATCGATGATGCAATTGAAGCATCTCATCGAACGCGAGAGGGCAGGATGATTCTATGCTGACGACGACAGAGGCGATCGTCATCAAGTCGATGAAGTACCGCGACTCAAGCAAGATCGTCACATTCTATACCCGGCGCTTCGGGAAACTGAAAGGTGTCGCGAAAGGATCGCGGCGGGCAAAGAACAAGTTCGGTGCTGCCTTGGAGCCACTGTCGCATGTGTCGTTGGTGCTCTACAGGAAGGAACACCAGGATCTCTCTCTCGTTTCTCAGTGCGACGCAATTCGATCGTTTGGCACCGTTCAACTGGATATGGAGCGTTTGTCGGTTGGCCTTTCGGTGTTGGAACTCGTAGACCAACTGGCTCATGAGCAGGAGGAGAATGAGGCGTTGTTTGCCTTGCTTGTTCGGACGCTCGAAGCCCTGGAGCGGGCTCCTAAGCAGGCGCAGACTCTGTTTCGGGCATTTCAGATTCAAGTTGCGTCATTACTTGGATTTGCCCCTTCGCTTGAGGTGTGTCGTGATTGTAACAGGTCGATGAGCGATGTTGAAGGTTTCGGAAGTCTCGCGTTCCACCATTTGAATGGCGCGATTATCTGTTCGAACTGTCGAAAAGAAAGAGTGGCCGAAATGAAATCGGGGTATTCGGTTATTTCGCCATCGACGTTTCAATTGCTGCGGAGATTTTTGAGCGTCTCGACCGAGAGCCTCTCGAGTCTTTCCTACAACGAGCAAGTCGGGAACGAATTGGATGAAACATTGCGTTTATATCTTAGAAACCATTTTGAACATCTGAAACCGATCAGGTCCCTCCAGATGTTCAAATCGGGCGTATCCACGAGATTTTAAATCAAGGAGGCGGGTGTTATGTCGACGAAGTCAGTCGTTACAGCTGTAGTTCTTATTGGATTGGGTATTATTTTTGGGGTTGTCCTGGTCTCGAGCTTCAAGGGAGTAGATCTCTCTTTTGCCGGCGAGGACGCGAAACTCGGCTCGCAAAATGCCCCCATGAAACCCAATGCAATCTTGCAGGCCCTCAATGAGGCTTTCCACGCGATCGGGAAGACGGCGACGCCGTCCGTGGTCTATATCCGTGTTGAGTCAAAGCCTGCGGGAAACACCGAAGACGATTCACAGCGGTTCTTTCATTTCTTCAATATCCCGCGTGATATGCCGGAAGTGGGAGCTGGCTCTGGAGTCATCCTCAACGAAAGTGGTTACATTCTCACGAATAACCACGTCGTGGAAAGGGCGACATCCAAAGGAATCGAAGTTACACTGAGTGACACGAGAAAGTTCAAAGCAAAACTCATCGGCACCGACAGGCTCACGGACGTCGCAGTTATCAAAATTGAGGGGTCTGATTTCACCGCGGCGACCCTGGGGAATTCTGATGACGTAGAGGTCGGACATATCGTGTTCGCCGTCGGCAATCCTCTGGAGCTGCGTTCCACGATGACGCAGGGTATTGTCAGTGCCTTGGGACGAAGCCTTCGCATTATCGATGACAACAACAGCGGCTACGCCATCGAGAATTTTATCCAAACAGACGCTGCTGTAAATCCCGGAAACAGCGGGGGTGCATTGTTGAATATCAACGGCGAGGTCGTCGGAATCAATACGGCGATTGCCACGACAAACGCCCGCTATCAAGGATATAGCTTTGCTATTCCAATCAACCTTGCAAAAAAGGTTGCCACTGATCTGATCAAGCACGGCAAAGTGCGGAGAGGCTACATCGGGGTAAGGATCCAGGCCGTCGATGCAGTGACAGCGAAGGCCGCAGGACTGCAAAAAGCGGAAGGCGTGATTGTCCAGGACGTGAACAAAAAAAGCGCTGGCGAAGAAGCGGGGGTCGAAGTGGGCGACATTATCCTGTCGGTCGATGGCAAAGAAGTCAGCACCGCGAATTCGCTGCAGTCGATTGTCGCAAGCCGGTATCCTGGCGACGAAGTGACGCTGAAGGTATTTCGCGATAGAAAGTTAATCGAGAAGAAGGTGGTTCTCAAGGGACTGAGCGAGGAAGAAGAAACGGTGGCAGCGCGAGACCCGAAAGGAACCGAAACAGAGACCAAGGAGCCCACAAGCCCCCAAAAAGTCAAAATTGAAGACCTCGGACTGACCATCAGGCCGCTGGACAACGCAGCCAAAAAACGCAATGACGCAGAAAAAGGGGTCCTGGTGGAAGACGTTGAGGCGCTCGGAGCGTCCAATGAGCGCGGACTCGCAAAGGGGGATGTCATTGTTTCCGTCGGAAATCAGCCGGTCAATGCTCCGGAGCAATTCGAGTCACTCATCAAGAAACTCAAGCCTGGTGATGCAGTGATGCTGAGAGTGAAAGGCCCGGACAAAAAAGTACGGTACGTCGCGATCGAAATGCCCAAGTAAGAGTTCTTCGATACGAGACATCGTTCCTCATGATGCACAAATGGCGCAATCCCAGGTGGGTTGCGCTTTTTTTTTGGAGATAGTGCACGATTCGAGTCCCCCCATTGGCAAAGCACATCTTTTTCTGTTACCTTGCAAGCAAAATCTCTTGAAAGGAACTTCTCCGTGATTCGATATTTCACGGCCGGTGAATCTCATGGCAAATCCCTCATTGGGATCGTCGAAGGAATGCCGGCCGGAGTTCCAATTTCTTCTCAGTATATCAATCATCAACTCTGGCGCCGACAGCAAGGATATGGGCGAGGAGCCCGGATGAGGATTGAGTCTGACACCATCGAAATTCTCTCCGGAGTTCGCTTTGGCAAGACCCTTGGATCGCCGATTGCATTGGCGATTCATAACAAAGACTCTCAGAATTGGAGAGAGCTCATGGCCGTGGAAGGTTCCGGACAAGGATCTGCGAAGATCTCGATTCCGCGGCCCGGGCATGCGGACTACGCAGGCGCCGTGAAGTACGCATTTGACGACATCAGGAACGTGATCGAGCGGTCGAGTGCGCGCGAGACGGCTATCCGCGTTGCATGCTGCACACTGGCTCGGAAGTTCCTTGAAGACTTCGGTATCTTCATTGGCAGTCATGTCCTTGCTATCGGAAAGGTAGAGATTGACGATCGCAAGCAGATCGACAAAGTCATTTCGAAATTCATGAAGGCTTCCTGCGCTGCGTACAAAGTGACGGAAGAAGCCGACAAATCGGAAGTGAGGATGTTGAACAAGGTTAGTACCGCGGCGGCAATCAGGGAAATAAAGAAAGCAAAGAAACTCGGAGATACCGTAGGAGGAGTGTTCGAAGTTATGGTGACAGGTGTCCCTATTGGGCTTGGAAGCTATGTACAGTATGATCGGAAACTGGATGGGCAGCTTGCTCAGGCGCTCATGTCGATACAAGCCGTCAAAGGTGTCGAAATTGGCGACGGATTTGATCACGCCACAGAGTATGGTTCGAAAGTGCATGACGCTTTCTTGGTCAGAGGAGGACAAATCTTCCGAAAAACCAATCATGCAGGTGGTCTTGAAGGAGGGGTCTCGAACGGAGAAATCATCATCCTGCACGGTGCAATGAAACCGATTTCGACTCTTGCGCATCCGCTTATATCGGTTGACATGAAGAGCAAGAAGAGTGTCGGTGCACGCTACGAGCGATCTGACGTCTGTGCGGTTCCAGCCTGTTCAGTCATCGCTGAGGCAATCGTCGCTCCGGTCCTTGCGAATGCCTTTCTTGAGAAATTCGGTGGCGACCATGTCGAAGAAATCAAGCGAGGATACGGAAAGACTTCAGATCGGCCAAGACGAAGCAACAAGACCGTGAATGCGCTTCCAAATCGGTGAATCATCGAGTAGGCCGTTTTTTCTCAAAAAATGACGTTTCCAAAATATTGCATATCTCCACGCAAAATACTATATTTTTAAGGAAGAACCAGAACAAGCTTCAAGGAAGAATTTAGACAAGGACCTTATGTAACGAAAGGAGATTTGAGAGTCTTCAGCTTCGAAGCAGCCACCATTGGATCCAATGTCAAACTGAGTCGAAAAGTGCTCGTGCTCAACCATAACTACGAGCCTCTCAGTGTCTGCAATGTCAAGAAGGCGGTGATTCTGCTCTGGCTTGGCAAGGCCGAACTTATTGAAGCTCACGAAGGGAAAGTTCTGCGATCGGTCTCATCTTCTATGCCCTTTCCGAGCATTGTCCGCCTTTCCATCTATGTCAGTGTCCCCTACAAGAAAATTGTACTTTCCCGAAAGAACATTCTTCGGCGTGACAATCATCGATGCCAGTACTGCGGCAAAACGGATGACTCCTTGACGGTCGACCACGTCATTCCCAAAGCCCGGCGAGGCGCTGACTCATGGGAAAATCTTGTCTGTGCTTGCGTCGCGTGTAATAATCGGAAGGGAGATAGGACACCGTCTGAAGCTCACATGCACCTGACACGCAAGCCGATTCGTCCCAATCACGTGATGTTCATACGCCATTACGTGGGTTCAGTTGACGATCAGTGGAAACCGTACTTGTTCATGAACTAACTGCAGAGGCGGTCGGCACTGGGGTACACCGAGAGTTCGCGGAGATGGGTTGTCCTAACAAAGGAGAAGCGAGAAACTGAGCAATTCGAAGAAGAAGGTCATCCTGAGCGGCATGCGGCCTACGGGGAAGCTTCATCTTGGTCATTTGACCGGCGCATTGGAGAATTGGGTCGCTCTGCAGGGTGAGTATCAGAACTACCATCTGATTGCCGACTACCACGCCCTTACCACAAATCCTGATACGTCTCAGATCCATCAAAACTCGATCGACATGCTGATTGATTGGCTGGCTGCTGGAATTGATCCGAGCATAAGCCCGGTGTTTCGTCAATCGCAAGTGAAAGAGCATGCTGAGCTCCATCTCATCTTCTCCATGCTGGTAACGACTGCCAGGCTGGAACGAAATCCAAGTTTGAAAGAGCAAATCCGGGATTTGGAGTTGGAAACAATCGCGTATGGTCATCTGGGATACCCGGTGCTTCAGGCAGCAGACATTTTGCTTTACAAAGGCGAAGTGGTGCCGGTGGGTGAGGACCAACTGCCTCACATCGAGATAACCAGGGAAATCGCACGTCAGTTTAATGCGCGCTACGCGAGAGAAAATCCGGTGTTCCCTGAACCTGAAGCTAAGGTCACGAGATTCGCGAGATTGCCCGGACTCGATGGAAAGCGAATGAGTAAGTCCGTCGGAAATACCATACTGCTATCAGACGCGCCAGAGGTGGTCACTATGAAAATCAAGGGGGCGGTGACCGATCCGCAGAAAATTCGCAAAGGGGACGCCGGCCATCCGGATATATGCCTGATTTTTGCCTACCACAACAAGTTCAATTCTGCCGAGGTGGGAGAAATCCGTAAGGGATGTGAGAGCGGATCATTGGGTTGCGTCGAATGCAAAATGAAATGTGGCTCCCGGATCATAGAGACCCTCGCCCCGGTCCGAGAAAAGCGGTCATTCTATGAATCGCGAATTACAGAAGTGCAGGATATTTTGCACGGCGGGGAATCCAGTGCAAGGATTGTTGCGCAACAGACAATGACGGAAGTGCGCCAGGCCATGGGGATGGGGTAGGCGAATCGTGTGCGGAGGATGTCAGCCTTTCGCACTCAAGCTTGGAATCGCGAAACGTATGTATACTGTTAAACTGAATGATTTCGAGGGGCCCCTGGACCTCCTCCTGTTTTTCATCAAGCGGGATGAATTGGATATCTACGATATTCCGATCGCCCGTATCACCAAGGAGTTCCTCGGCTACCTGCATTTCATGCAGCAGCTGGACCTGGAAATCGCCGGCGAATTTCTCGTTGTGGCCGCGGAGCTCATGCAGATCAAGGTAAGAATGCTCCTTCCTCCGGAACCGGGACATGTAGAGGAGCAGGATCCAAGGATGAACCTGGTGCTAAGACTTGTCGAGTACAGGCGATTCAAGGAAGTTGCAGAAGCCATGAAGGTGAAGGAAGCAGAACAAATGCGGGTCCATGTTCGGGGATTCCATGATGCGGACGAGCGTATCATGCAGGAAGAGTCCATGGGTGATTTGGTGCGTGATGTGACTTTTTTCGACCTGATTGCTTCGTTCAAGTTTGCCATGGACAGAATTCCCAAGAAACTCGTTCATGAGATCATCCGACTAAATGTAACGATCGACGAACAAATTGCCTACATTCTTGATTTCTTTTCCCGGCGATCCGAAGCCACGTTCTATGAACTTGTTGAAAATATGGTCGAGAAAATTCGAATTGTCGTGACGTTCATTGCGTTGCTCGAAGTGATACGCTCAAAGAAGGTGATCGTGCGGCAAGCCGAGCCGTTTGGCGAAGTGTCGATCGTCAGGAATATCAACTAACGATGGCTGAAGAGAAAACGAAAGAGATACTCGAGCTGCAGATACCGACGACTCAGAAGAGCCTGGTGGAGGCCTTGGTCTTTGCCGCCAAAGAACCGTTGACGATAAGTCAAATCAAAGTAATCTGCCAGGGAGAAGGTCCTCAGGTCTACCTGCACAATCTCGAGGCAGACGAAATCATCGAGTCGATCAATGAGTTGAACGCGGAGTATGAGAAAACAGAGAAGCCATATCGTATCGTTCAGATCGCTGGCGGCTACCAATTCTCAACCCTTCCGATGTATGCCGAATGGCTCGGCCGACTCTACAAGGAACAATCTCGGAGAAAACTATCGCAGTCAGGGATTGAAACACTTGCCATCGTCTCCTATAAGCAGCCCATTACGAAAGCTGATATTGAGACCATCCGAGGCGTCAACTGTGATTACGTGCTGAAGACTTTGCTTGAGAAGGAACTGGTGACAGTGGTGGGACGGGCCCATGCTCCAGGTCGGCCGCTCCTGTACGGCACGACGAGGGAATTCCTGAAGCATTTTGGTCTGAATGAAATCACAGACCTGCCGAGGCCCCGGGAGATCGAAGAGATCCTTGGCGAATCGCAATTTGAAACAGAACGGCGGATGTTAGAAGCCCAGGCTGGTGCTGAGAAAATGAAAGAAGAAGAACCGGATTTCAAGTCGCGGTTGCCCCATATCCCGAAGAAGAAACCTGAGCTCGATGGCGCTGTCGAAATCGTGCCGAAGAAGAGCCAACGCGAAATCAGGACGGTCAGAACCGGGAAGAGCCTCGAGCAAGACCAGCGACCTATTGACTTCCCAAAAACATGGCCTGCTGAATTGACGAAGGAACCTTTGAACGAGACCTTGGATTCTGGCATGCCAGGTATGCCGGCAGATATGTCATCGATTGAGGGAATCGGAAACGATGGAACATCACCGGGGATTGCAATTCCCTTGACAGACGATGTCAGCGCACCACCTCTTTACGAGTTGCAGCCACAGTCGGATGCTTCCCAGGACACCGAAATTGATCAGGCCATGCTACAGTCCCGGAACACCGATGAACTACAGAGCCCGGAACCAATGCTCAGAACGGCGCCAGACGCATCCTTGGATGAACGTGAACAGAATTCCCGTGGAAACACCGTAGCACAGAGTTCTCCCATTTTACTATCCTCAGAGAATAAGACCAAATGGCAGTCGTGGAAAGAAAAGGTTCAAGGCTTCATCAGGAAGATATTCGGCTAAACAAATACCTCGCTATGGCAGGTGTTGGTTCTCGCCGAAGTAACGATGAACTTATCCTTTCCGGTGCCGTCAAGATCAACGGAAAAAAAATCGTCGAGCTGGGAACGCGTGTCAACCCTGACAAGGACATTGTCTCAGTCCACGGAAATCCAGTCCATCTCGCCCAGCACAGCATCTATATCCTGCTGAACAAGCCAAAAGACTGTATCAGCACGGTCAGCGATGAAAAAGGGCGCTCGACCGTCATGGACTACGTCAAAGTGAAACAGCGGGTTTTTCCGGTTGGCCGATTGGATAGAAATACCACCGGAGTGCTTCTGTTTACCAACGATGGAGAGCTGACAAATAGCCTCATCCACCCAAAATTCGAAGTCGAAAAAGTCTATCGTGTGGCGCTTGACAAACCGCTCGCATTGCAGGACATCGGAAAACTAAAACGGGGAGTTGCGCTCGAAGACGGCATGGCAAAGGCAAACGAAGTGGAAATAGTGGAGGGAAGCAAAAAGATGAAGGTTCTTGTCTCAATCCATGAGGGGAGGAATCGGGAAGTTCGGAGGCTCTTCGAGGCCATCGGGTATGAAGTCAAGTACCTGGATCGGGTTTCGTTTGCAGGAATTCGCTACTCCGGATTGCAGCGTGGCGAGTGGAGGCATCTCACCAACGCAGAAGTTCGATACTTGAAGGAACTAGTTGCTCAAGGCACAAACTAACGCAGGATCAGGACGACGATGACATTCCAGCGCAGCAGCGGCATTTTACTGCATCCCACTTCGCTCCCTGGACCCTTTGGCTCCGGGGATCTGGGACCCGCAGCATACCATTTTGTTGATTGGCTCGTTGTCGCGGGTCAGAAACTCTGGCAAATGCTTCCACTCGGACCGGTGGGGTACGGCAACTCCCCCTACATGGGATTGTCTGCCTTTGCGGGAAATCCTCTCTTGATCGACCTCCAGGAATTGGCTTCCAAGGGTTGGCTGAAGCAGGATGAAGTATCCTCACCGCCGGCGTTCGATCAGGGCCGGGTCGACTTTCCTTCGGTGATCCGATTTCGGAAGGAAAAAATGCAGCTGGCGTCGGAAAGATTCTTCACGCATGGCTCAGCATTGGACGGAAAATCGTTTGAGGCGTTTTGTCGCGAACACGCGTCGTGGCTCAATGCCTATTCTCTGTTCATGGCGCTCAACGACAAATATGATGGAGCCCTGTGGAGCACATGGGATCCCCATGTCGCCCACAGGAAGCCGGCAGCTCTAAAGAAAGCAAAAGCCGAACTTGCAGACCGCATCGATTACCATAAGTTCACCCAATGGTGTTTCATCCGGCAGTGGAAAAATCTGAAGAAATATGCCAATCAGAAGGGGATTCAGCTTGTGGGCGATATCCCGATCTTTGTAGCTCATCACAGCTCGGATGTCTGGTCAAATCCTCAGAATTTCTATCTAGACGAAGATGGCAATCCAACTGTGGTGGCCGGCGTGCCTCCGGATTATTTCAGTGAGACCGGTCAACGGTGGGGAAATCCACTCTATCGTTGGAATGTGATGAAGAAGGACAAGTTCTCTTGGTGGGTGGAACGGTTCAGGTCTGCTTACAACTTCGTCGATATCCTGCGTATCGATCATTTCAGAGGATTCGCGGGCTATTGGGAAATCCCTGCGACGGAAAAAACCGCAGTGAAGGGGAAATGGGTGAAAGGACCGGGGGACGGCCTATTCAAAGCCGTGGAGGCGAAACTAGGAAAGTTGCCGATTATCGCCGAAGACCTTGGTGTGATAACACCAGATGTCGTGGCGTTGCGCGACAAATTCCATTTTCCCGGAATGAAGGTGCTCCAATTTGCTTTTGCTGCAGGTCCTGACAACGGTTTCCTTCCCCATAACTACGATGCAAACGCCGTCGTATATACCGGAACGCATGACAACGACACAACCCTCGGATGGTTCAAGACGGCCTCACAGCGGGAACAAGCATTCCTCAAGCGTTATGCAAACACGGACGGGCAGGAATCGAATTGGGTTCTCATTCGACTGGCACTCCAGTCAGTCGCCACCCTTTGCATTATCCCATTTCAAGACGTCCTCGGGCTCGGATCAGAACACAGGATGAACCTGCCCGGGACCACAAGCAACAACTGGGAATGGCGGTTTTCGTGGGATCAGGTCAAGCACGAGCATGCCTTGCGATTGTATGATCAGTCTGCGTTTGCCTTGCGAACACCGTCCGACCGTCTCGATCTTCCTGTCCACGACGGGCGGATAGGATAAGCTGTTCGACCAGACAAGCCCCCGCGAACAGCAACCACTATAGTACACAAGAGAGATGAACGAAGAGAAAACGAATCAATCGACCAACGATGAACATCAGGTCGAACTCAACGATTTAATGGTGCGAAGGCGGGAGGAACTCGAGGGTCTCAAGAACCTTGGCATCGAGGCATTTCCCCACTCCTTTGAACGGAATGCTTTTTCCAAAGACCTCATCGATGCATTCAAGGATGATGGAACTCAACAGCGCGTTTCCGTTGCCGGTCGAATCATGTCGATACGTCGCATGGGAAAGGCATCCTTCTGTCACGTCCAGGATTCAAAAGGAAGGATCCAGGTCTATCTAAGAAAAGATGACATTGGCGCATCCTACGATGCGTTCAAGCTCATGGATATCGGAGACATTGTCGGTATCAAGGGATTCATGTTCCGGACGAAAATGGGGGAGATCTCGATCCATGGTCAGGAGCTCATTCTCCTCGCAAAATCACTCAGACCCCTGCCAATCGTCAAGGAAAAAATCGACGACCAGGGGAACAAGACAGTCTTCGACCCTCTTTCCGACAAGGAGTTGCGATATCGCCAGCGGTATGTAGACCTGATTGTCAACACGGAAGTGCGAGACGTCTTTGTTCGTCGGGCGAAGATCATTCGGACAATGAGAACCTTCTTTGACGATCGCGGCTATATGGAAGTCGAGACACCCATCCTTCAGCCCCTCTACGGTGGAGCTTCTGCGCGGCCTTTCAAGACTCATCACAATGCCCTCGATTTTGACTTCTATCTCCGGATTGCTGACGAACTCTATTTGAAGCGCCTTATCGTGGGCGGATTTGACGGCGTGTACGAGATTTCGAAGGATTTTCGAAATGAGGGAATGGATCGCTCGCATAATCCGGAATTTACGATGATGGAACTTTATGTCGCCTACAAGGACTATCGCTGGATGATGGAACTTGTGGGACAGCTGGTCTTTGAAGTCGCGATGGCCGTGAACGGGACCCCCTTGGCAAAGGTGGGGACGCAAGAAATTGATTTCACCCCTCCGTGGAAGCGACTGACGATGTTCGAAGCGATCAACCAGATCACCGGCAGGAATCTCCGGGGCAAAAGCGAAGCAGAGCTTCAAACTATTGCCAAGGAGCTGCACATGGAAGTGGAGCCGGGGCTGGGTGTCGGTGGTATCATTGATGAAATCTTCGGTGAACGCGTCGAGCCTCATTTGATTCAGCCGACCTTCATAACAGATTATCCCGTCGAAATGTCGCCTCTGGCAAAAAAACATCGGACGGAATCGGGACTGGTGGAACGGTTTGAAGGAATCGTCAATGGCAAGGAAATCTGCAACGCGTTCTCGGAATTGAATGACCCGATTGACCAACGGGCCCGATTTGAAGATCAGATGAGACTCAAGGAGCGTGGCGACGAAGAGGCACAGGTGCTCGATGAGGATTTCCTGCGTGCCCTTGAATATGGAATGCCGCCGACGGCAGGCCTCGGAGTCGGAATCGACAGGCTTACGATGTTGCTCACCAACCAGGAATCAATTCGGGATGTCATACTCTTCCCACAAATGAAACCGGAAAAGTGAAGTTGTGGCCACTTCGCACATACGATTGAGTCCGTGCAGGCTTCGCACTCGATGTAATGCAAAGATTCTCCTCATCGTATGGGCTCTCCTATGCCTTTCACTTTCCTGCGATGAATCGCTTCCTCCAAGAAATGATCCAACAATTCTCGTCGTTGCCAACCTTGAGAGTCTGTACAGTATCGGTGTTACTGCCAACCAGTTGTACCTGACGGTCAATGTTAAGAATGTATACGATGAAGCTATTCAGGATACAGAGCAAATTTCGGGAACTCTCGAAATAGCCTTGAGCAGAAACCTGCAATATCGCAAGACGGTTCAGCTCTCCCGCAACAATCTTCTGACGGTTTCCGCCTACGACGGCGCCACGCATCAACTGACTGTCAATTCTGGGCAAACCATCCAGTTGAGATATGGATGGGATTTCTCGACAGAGGTACAGGGTAGCTCTCCGGCCGATTTTTTCCATTTCTATCGCGATGTGGAGTGCCCATTCAGACAATTTGCGTACAAGGAAGTATTCAAAGTCCAAGGGACCGTCCAGCTGTTCAAATCTGTTGGTCCGGTGACGTTTGGTCCCGTTGACGTGCCACTATGCTACATTAGCGCCTGGGTCAACCCAAGAGATTGTCCTCCCATCGTCGGTACCTTCGAATGCAACACACAATAAGCCAGTCCTGAAATGATGCAAGGCTACCTGCCATCCTGTTGCTTTCGAGCCAAATGCACAATACTGTTCCTCGTCGTGAGTTGGGGGATACTGATGAATGACGCGTCAGGAGGGACATTCGGCACAACAGGAGTTCTGGAGGGCCGAGTTCGCGACAAGCAGACGTTGGAGCCATTGGCGGGTGCAAATGTGCTCATTGTTGGAACCACTCAGGGTGCGACAACGGATACCGAAGGCAAATATCGAATCGGTAATATTCGCGCAGGTGTCTACGATGTCCGATTCAGTATCATAGGCTACAAGACTGTTGTCATGACCGGAGTGACGATTTTGCCGGATCTACGAACGCGGCAGGACGTGGAGCTGCAGGTCGGAATCGTTGAGGTCGAAGGAATAGAAATTCGGGCTACCCGGCCCCTAATTCAAAAGGATCAAGCATCGACATCATTTAACATCAGCGAAACCAAGTTGGATCGACTTCCGATTTCGAAATTCGCGGATGCCCTGACGCTCCAACCCAGCGTGACGCAAGAGGGCAACGTTCGCGGCGGCAAGATCAATGAGGTTGTGTTCCTGATCGATGGCTTGCCAGTTCAGGATGTCGTCAGCGGAGGCGTGGGGATCAACCTCCCCAAGAGTTCAATCAACGGTATGACGATACACACAGGTGGTTTTGACCCGGAATATGGAAATGCCCTTTCCGGTGTCGTCAACGTCATTACGAAGAGTGCTGACAACGTCAACAAGCTGGCCTTTCGCATCGAACAGGACAACTGGATACCCTACAACCTTATCAAGCAAGTAGACAAATCTACTGAATTGGAATTCTCGGCAGCCGGTCCTCTGGTGTCTGATCGCTTGTTCTTCTTCACGGCCAACAATGTGAGCTTGAGTGACACACGGTGGTGGCAGGATTTTCAACATGCCTTTGATTCGCCCATCAAAAAGGAAGTCAGCGGTTTCGGAAAACTCGAATTTGTACCGACATCAACGACTCGCCTGAATCTGCAGGGGATCTATACAGTCCAACGCTGGAGGGACTATGAGTACAGTTGGCGTTACAATCTTGCCGGCTTGCCCGCACGGTCAAAGGACTCCTACCGACTTGCCCTGGTACTATCGCAAACGTTGAATGAGAGATCGTATCTTACGGCGAGCGTTAGCACGCTCTACAGCGAATCGGGAATTGGCGAGGGCTCGAAATCGGACATGTCGACGAATCCATTTACATATGATTTCTTCCTCCGCTACGTTGTCGGCGGGAGCAAGAACTGGTGGGCGTTGTCACACCAACATGTCTATACATTGAAGACAGATTTCACGAGCGAAATATGGCGGAACCATATGCTCAAAATTGGAGCGGAGCTGAATCAATACCAGATCACGTCTGATCTGGTAAAACTGGAGCCTCAGAAGACATATTTTGGAAAACCGCTGCCGGGCGAGCCGCCCCTGAACTACAGCAATTCCTATGACTACGCACCGAGATCCGGGAGCATCTTTGTGCAGGACAAGGTGCAGGTTGTCGAGGATGGTTCAAACGTCACTTTTGGCTTGCGTTGGGATTTCCTCGATCCGACCGCCGAGCGTCCTCTCGTCGAATTCATACCTACCAATCCTAACGAATACACGCAAGTGGTCACTGGAAGAACCCGGGCGTCTCTGAAGCAACAAGTGAGCCCGAGGATCTCGATTGCCATGCCTCTTGGATCCTCAGACTTCTTTTTCATCAACTATGGACAGTACTTTCAGTTTCCAATCTTTGATTATCTCTATTCAGGGATCAATCCAGCGACGATCCAAAGAGGGGCGAAGAACGTCCAGGCCGGAAACGTCGATCTCGAACCCGAGCGGCTTGTGGCGTGGGAGGCGGGTTTCAAACGAAGTCTGAGCGAGAACGCCGTAGGATCATTGACTTATTTCCGGAAACAGGCAAAGAACCAGATCGATTCGAAGACCATCGTTCCATTCGATAGCAAGTCGGCAGGAGACTACGGCTTCGCCACGTACGTGAACAATGCTGAAGCAAATTCGGCTGGCCTGGAAGTAGTGGTTACGCGGGAACGAGATGATCCTGTTCTTGGTTCCATTTCGTATACCTTTATGGTGACAGAGGGAGTGAGTGAATATGCTGACCAGCAGGTCAATATTTCTCAGTGGGGATTTGCTGTTCCCACGAGAGCATTCCCCCTGAGCTGGGATCAGCGTCACACTATCAAAGCGGACATCGACGTGAAGTTGTCAGGAGGAATACAGGCGAACGTTGTACTCATGTACAATTCAGCCCGACCCTACACATACTACCCGACACGCGATGGATATACACCGCAGGATGCCTCCAAGGTGTTCCTGCCAAACAATGGACGAATGTTCGATGTGTACTTTGTCAATTTGAAATTGTTCAAGCAGTTCCCTTTGGATGAGACAGGGAAGCGTTCGGTGACGATCTACGCTGACACTCGAAATATCTTCAACAGGAAAAACGTCAAATGGATCGATTCCAATGGTCGCATCGGTGGTGAATTGGCAGATCCCGGAGGATACTTCGATCCACGCAGAGTCCGTGTTGGATTCCGGGTTGAGCTTTGATGTGCCCGGGAATCTCCGGGCGAGCATCGTTGCCATCAAATGTGCTGAAATGACGTCAATACGACGTCCAGAGTGCAGTCTGTCACAGAATGTGACGCTTGAAACTTGATTTTGACGCTAATTCCGTTATTTTATAGCCCAAACTGGTGGGTAACATCTATCCACTGAGATCGTCAAACAAATGTTGCATATGCAGCATAATCTTATGTGGTCTGATTGGAAGGGAATTATGACAAAAAAACAATATTCGCTTAGAACGATGGCTTTGCTTGTTGTTCTTGGCATGGGGGCGGGAGTCGGACTTGACAAGCTGGTCTCAGCGGACAATATCTACGAGCAAATCAACAAGTTCAAGGATGTTCTAAGCTATACTGACAAGTATTACGTTGAAGACGTTGAGATTTCAAAACTGACAGAATCTGCGATTAATGGCATGCTCAATACTCTCGATCCTCATTCGGTGTATATGCCTGCAAAGCAATTCGAAAAAGTTGCTGAAGATTTCAGGGGACTTTTCGAAGGCATTGGTGTCTCTTTCAGAGTCCTGAACGATACCATTACCGTCATAGAGCCCCTTGGCGGAGGTCCCTCGGCTCGCCTGGGAATACTCTCCAACGATAGAATAGTGAGAATTGATGATAGTTCCGCCATCGGTTTCACAGATCAGCAGGTTTTCAAACATTTGCGTGGGCCAAAAGGGACAAAAGTGAAAATCTTGATTGTCCGCCCTGGAGTGAAGGAACCACTTGAGTACGTTATCACCCGAGATGAAATCCCGGTTACGAGCGTCGATGCGTCCTTCTTACTCACCAAGGAAGTGGGCTACATCAAGTTGAACAAGTTCTCTGCAAAAACCTATGATGAAATGTCGAAGGCCTTGGCAAAACTGAAGAATGAAGGCATGAAACGTCTGATTCTGGATCTGCGCGAGAATGGCGGCGGATATCTGGAAGAGGCGGTTCGTATGAGCGACATGTTTCTCGATGGGGGCTCGAAAGATCAGCCGAGGAAAATCGTCTATACGAAGGCCCGCAAACCTGAGCTGGAGGATGTTTATCTGGCTCGAACTGGCGACGAGTACGAAAAACTTCCCCTGATTATCCTCATCAGCCATGCTTCAGCCAGCGCCAGCGAAATTGTGGCTGGTGCAATTCAGGACTGGGATCGGGGTTTGATTGTCGGGGAGACCTCCTTCGGAAAGGGGCTTGTCCAGCGCCAAATCAAGCTTTCGGACGGGTCAGCATTCCGGTTGACAATAGCAAAGTACTACACTCCGGTCGGACGCTTGATCCAGCGCCCGTATGAAGGCAAGGAAAAAATTGCCTACCAGCGGGAGGCCTACGAGCGCGATGAACAAGAAGGGGACAATATCGAGCACAAGCATGAGGTTTCCAAGGATTCCCTGGGTCCCATATTCAAGACCAATGCAGGTCGGCCTGTTCGCGGGGGTGGCGGCATCGCCCCCGACTATGTTGTTAAAGGGGGATCGGCCACAAAGTTCTTCGAAAACATCTTTCGGCGGAATCTCTTTTTTGATTTTGCAAAGCAATTCAGTGAAGGGCAAGGACTCAAGTTGCGGGAAACCTATCGGAACGATCTTCAGGGCTTCAAGAAGAATTATATGATCACGGATCAGATGCTGGACGAGTTCGTGAAGTTCGTCGAAGAAAAGGGCGTACCGTCGGATAGGAAAGATCTCGAAAAAGATATGGTTTTCATCAAGGCGCGCGTCAAAGGAGCTATCGCAAACGTCTTTTTTGGTTTTGAAGGACTGGTTTCCGTTATGCTCGATGTTGACCCGCAAGTTCAAAAGGCACTGACACTCTTTCCTGAGGCCGAAAAGATTGCAAGGTTCAATTAGCAGCAACCGCCTTTCCGTTTTCAAGTTGATCCCTCGCGGGGCGGGAGTCTTGTGCCTGGTTGCCGCGTGGTTGCTCGGATCGGAAGGGACGGGGAGAACCGGAGAACTTGATTCTTCGTACTGGCAGGAATCTCAGGCATCGAGACCATCCTGTCTGCAGGTTGGCGAAGAATTGGAATACCAGGTCAGCTATTCGTTCTTCAATATCGGGACGATCCATTTCAAGATTCTGGAGCGCGAAGAACGAAACGGAAGGGTGATCTATAAGGCAATAACCGTTATCGAGTCGAATCCAAGTCTACGCTGGCTTAAAGAAGTACATATCCGATTCTATGGTGAAATGGATGACTCACTGTTCTCGTACTATTGGATTGGCGAGGACAGCTCAAGCAGTGGCACCAAATACAACAGTCTGCGTTTTGACTACGATCGAGGCATATTGATCTATCAAAAAGGAGAAGTCGGCTTGTCGGGAGAGCGAACAAACGCCAGAGTCGACACGATTCAGATCAAAGCACGGGGCCAGGACGGCCAGTCGCTCTTCTTCTATGCACGCGAGAACGCACGTGAGCCGAGACAGATGAACATTCCCACCTTCATCGAGGGCAAGGAGGTCACGACCAATATCAACTTTTACAACAAGATTGAAGAAGTGGATATTGATGCTGTGGAGTATCCGGTGGAAACTGTGTTTCTCGACGGAAGGGCGGATTTTGTGGGCGTCGTGGGTTTGACGGGAGGATTCCGGGGTTGGTTCAGCAATGATGTGGCTCGAGTTCCAATTCTGGCCCGCATGGGTGTTTGGCTCGGGAGCATCAAAGTCGAGTTGAAGAGTTGGAATCGACCCGGTTGGCAGCCTCCACGCTATACGGGTAAAAGCTGAGTTCAATCATTCCATATCGAGGCATCAGCCCCAAACTTCACGAATCGGTTTTTGTCGCAGAGGGCGCTCGAATCATCGGCGATGTGGAAATCGGGAAAGATAGCAGTGTCTGGTTCAATTCGGTTGTGCGTGGCGACGTGAACTATGTTCGAATCGGAGAGCGGACGAACATCCAGGACAACAGCGTCCTCCACGTGACTCACAAGAGATATGCATTGCGCATCGGATCGAATGTAACCGTCGGCCATGGCGCGGTCCTCCACGGTTGTTCGGTGGGAAATACTGTCTTGATTGGAATGGGCTCGATTGTGCTGGACAATGTTACCGTGCAGTCACATTCTCTTGTGGCAGCCGGTTCGGTTGTTCCGGAAGGTTTCGAGGTTCCGGAAGGGATGCTGGTTGCAGGAGTTCCTGCCAGAATCAAGAGACCGCTCAAGCCGGAAGAAATCGACTTCTTGGAGCAGTCAGCTGCCAACTACCTGAAATACGTTCAATCGTATCGCGAATGACCAAGCCCACAGGAGACTTATGAAACTCACATTTTGGGGGGTGCGCGGTTCAATTCCCACACCCGGTAAGCACACCGTTCGCTACGGAGGAAACACTCCTTCCTCTGAACTGCGCCTTGATGACGACAAGCTTATCATTTTGGACGCCGGAACCGGCATTCGGAATCTCGGAGATTTCCTGATCAACAACGGAGAATCAATCAAGGCTCATCTGCTCGTGACCCATCCGCATTGGGATCACATTCAAGGCTTCCCATTTTTCAAGCCGGCATTCATTTCGGGGAACGAATTGACCATTGTGGGAACCGAGCGGCCGGATCGATTTCTTCGGGAAATCATTTCCGACCAGATGAATCATATCTATTTCCCTGTTCAGTTGCACGATCTGAAGGCGAATATCCATTTTGTGCCGGTTCGGGCAGAAGGAGAAATGATGATTCACGATTCGAAGGTGAAAATGATCTACGTCAATCATCCGGGTTTTACGATCGGATACAGAATCGAACATCGGGGAAAAGTCTTGGTGTACATCAGTGACAACGAACCGTTCGATCGGGCAGCTGCCGCCAATCTGACCAATTTTGAGACCGTCGTGAAAGAAAAATATGCCACCGAGGAGGGTGACCCGAATCAGCGTGTTTTTGATTTCTGCAACGGAGCGGATGTGCTGATCCATGATGCCACCTACACACCCGAGGAGTACATCGACAAGGTGGGTTGGGGTCATTCTCACTACCTGTTCACCTTGCGCGTAGCGGCGGAAGCGAATGTGAGACGACTCTATCTCTTCCATCACGATCAAAACCACAGCGATGACAAAGTGGATGATATTCTGAAAAAATGTAAGAAAGAAGTGAAGAGCCGGGGCTATAAGTTTGAGTGTGAGGCGGCCATCGAAAACACAACGATTTCAATTTGATGAACGTTCAACGTCGCTGGTGACGTGTTCGGGTGGAGAAACAAAACCATAAGGGTAAGGGAAAGAGTTCTCATCGAGTAAACGATACCTCGCTCATAAATATCTCACAGATGGATGTCGCTCACGCCGTTACGGAGCAGCATCGGTTTCCTCAGACCCCGATTGGGTGCGTTAAAGATTGTGCGGTGACAGCAATTCGGGGCTTTTTCTTTGTCGCTTCAACACCAGATGAAGGGTGATGCAATGGATTTTGACTTCACAGAAAAGGATGTTCGCAAAGTTGCCGCGGTTCTTGGCGTGCCGGGTAAACGCATGGGAAACAACGTCCGGTTTGAAATCGCAAGCAAAGATCCTCATAGAAAGTTTGCGCTCGAAATCTATCCCAGGATAGCCATTGGCAAACGTCGGGGCACGCTCATTTCCGTTTACACTCCATCGGCGCACCTGCAATTGCAGTTCTGCACCGGCTATGTTGTAAGCAGTCTGCTCGGGGAAATCACGTTTGTCGGCGAATCAGAAGGCAAGCTCTCCGGGTTGACGATCGAAAAGGAGGGAGGGTGTTCACTGTATGCCAATGTCGACCGCGCAATGCTCTCCGGCGATTTCACAAAACTTGGTCCAGAAGTCATGCTCTCCGGGATCGCGCTTTCGCTGACAGAATCTGTTTTGCCGCCGACAGGAGACGAATCAACCCGGTCATCACCCCGATCCATTGAAGCACGTACGACTCGACGGAAGAAGATGGTTGCACGATGAAAATCGTGGTTGCGAACGGACATCGATCCCTTCGCTTCCCCCATAAGGAATCACGAAGAGTTGTCCGCGCGGTCCTCGCCGCAGAAAAGACAACGATCGCCGAGGTTTCGATCGTCTTTACCGACAACAGGAGGATTCGTAGCGTCAATCGGATGTTCCTGAATCACAATTATGCCACGGATGTGCTTGCATTCGAACTTGAGCGAACGCCGAACCGGGAGGCGGAAATCTATGTTAGTCTGGACAAAGCGAAAGCACAGGCGAAATTGTTCAATGTCCCTTTTCGGGAAGAGACAAGAAGGTTGCTGATTCATGGACTCCTGCACGTCTTGGGATATCAGGACACATCGACTCGCCGGAAGGGAGCGATGACGCGCAGGGAAGATCAAATCCTTTTTCTTCTAACGCAGAAACATAGGTAAGGAATCTATGCACGAACGAATTGTCGAAATAATATTGTTCCTCGTCAACGAGCTGAAATCGAACAAACAACTGAGTGATGTCGATGTCAGTCTTTTGTCTCAGATTGGCTACACTCAAAGTGAGATCTCCACGGCTTTTTCCTGGCTCTTTGAGCGACTATCCGTCGGGGAATCGATTCTCACCTCCGGGGTTGCTGCGCCCTCGTCACATCGAATGTTGAATGACGTCGAGAAAATGGTCATCCTTCCTGATGCATACGGATATGCGTTGCAGTGCCATCAGCTCCGGTTGCTGAACAATAACGACATGGAAACGATCATTGAGCGCATTATGGCCGCCGGATTTTCGACCGTCGGCATTAATGAAATGAAATCGTTTATCGCGGGATTGCTGTTCGATACGGACAATCCGTCGGGCAGCAAGGGCCACGTGTTTCTTGGCAATAACGACACAGTACACTAGAACAACGAGTCAATGGACAAATCCCTTATCATCGTAGAGTCGCCGTCAAAGGCAAAAACAATCAACAAATATCTCGGCAAGGAATACATGGTCGAAGCTTCTGTCGGCCACGTGAAGAACCTGCCGAAGAGCAAGCTCAGTGTCGACATCGACAAGGATTTCGATGTCGTGTACGAAACGATCAAGGGCAAAGAAGCAGTGATCGAACAACTCCGCGACCGGGCGGCACATGCAAAACAGGTCTTCATTGCGACGGACCCTGACCGGGAAGGTGAGGCAATTGCCGCCCATATCGCTGAGGAATTGAAGGATGTCAATAAGAAGATCAAGCGTGTTCTCTTCCACGAGATAACGGCCAATGGCATCAAGGAAGGAATGGCCAGTCCCAAGAAGATCGACGACGACCTGGTTATGGCACAGCAGGCGCGCCGCGCGATGGACCGCATCGTGGGCTACAAAGTGAGCCCGTTTGTTTGGAAGACAGTCTACTATGGATTGTCGGCGGGTCGTGTGCAATCGGTTGCTCTTCGCATTATTTGCGAACGCGAAAAGAGCATCCGTGTGTTCATTCCGAGCGAATACTGGTCCATCACGGGAGAGTTCCAGACGCTGTCGGGAGAAACGTTTCTCGCAAAGCTTGCCAAAATCGGCGGGAAAGATCCCGCCATCACCGATGAAACGACATCGCGCGGCTTCGTGACGGACATCGAAAAGCAGAAATTCGTCATTGCGAGTGTCGAAAACAAATCCGTCAAGCGAAATCCGCCGGCGCCATTCATCACCAGTACGCTGCAGCAAGAGGCTGCACGAATGCTGCGGCTGTCGGCCAAACGAACGATGATGCTCGCCCAAAAACTCTATGAAGGAATCGAAGTGGGCGAAGACGGCATGACGGGTCTGATTACCTATATGAGAACGGATTCGACACGCCTAAGCGAAGATGCCGTCAAGCAGGTTCGAGAACACATCTACGACAACTATGGGAAAGAATACCTCCCCAAAGAGCCGAGACTCTTCAAAAAAGGAAAGACCTCTCAGGATGCGCATGAGGCGATTCGTCCCACGTCAGTGAAATACTCTCCCAAGTATCTTAAGAAATATCTCGAAAAAGATCTGTACAATCTGTACGAACTCATCTGGAATCGGTTTCTCGCGTGCCAGATGTCTCCAGCTCAGTTTGACCAGATTTCCGTCGCCGTCGAAGGAGGCGAATATCTCTTCCGGGCATCCGATCTGCTCCCGACCTTCCGCGGCTTCCTTCAGGTGTATGATGACATGGTGGAAGAAAAGTCAGATGAACAAGATGATGCCGATCCGACGTCGCGGTTGCCGCAGGATCTGGTTGCAGGTCAATCAGCAAAGATCACAGGGCTACTTCCCCGGCAGCACTTCACCAAACCGCCGGCTCGCTATACCGAAAGCAGTCTGGTGAAGGAACTGGAGACACTTGGCATCGGGAGGCCGAGCACCTATGCCATGATCGTGTCGACCGTGATTGACAGGAAGTATGTGGATCAGAAGGAACGAAAGCTCTATGCCACGGAGCTTGGTCTCCAGGTAAATGAGCTTCTTGTGAAGTACTTCCCCAACATCTTCAACGTCCAGTTTACAGCCCGGATGGAAGAAGAACTTGATACCATTGCTTCTGGCAAAGAAGAATATCTGAAGGTGATGAAAGATTTCTACGACCCTTTCCATACGGCGGTCGAACACGCCATTGGTCTGGCTTCAAAGATCAAAAAGTCGCTGCAGAAAAAAATAGACGAACAATGCGAGTTGTGCGGCCGTGCCATGATCGTCAAATGGGGAAGGAATGGACGTTTCAAAGCATGCACTGGATACCCTGAGTGTAAGAATTCAAAGCCTCTGGACGAGGATCAGCTGAAGATCCAGCACCTCGTCGGGGGTAAGTGTGATCTCTGCGGTGGTGACATGGTTGTCAAAGGAGGACGGTTCGGTACCTTCCTGGGCTGTTCGAACTATCCTACGTGCAAAAATACGAAGCCCATATCCATGGGGATCAAGTGCCCGAAATGCAAAGAGGGGGATTTGATTGAACGAAAGACGAAGAAAGGAAAGCGCACGTTCTACGGGTGCTCAAAGTATCCGAATTGCGATTTTGCCTCCTGGGACAAGCCGGTGAACCAGCAGTGCCCAAGTTGCGGTTCACCTTTTATCGTTGCCAAGTATTCTCAGGCTAAGGGCGAGTACAATATGTGTCCGGAATGCAAGCAGGAAATTGTCAAAGAAGATATCGCTGTCAGCGCCTAGGTCGTTCTTATCACTCGAGTGCTCAATGCAAAGACCCTTGCCACTGTCAGAATTGCGAAGATCGTTTCTGGAGTATCTGGATGCTGAGCGCAACTACTCCGGTCACACGATTCTGAGCTACGAAACAGATCTGATTGCCTTCTGTGAGTTCTTGCGGATTGAAGGCGTTGAGAATCCAAACGACATCGATCGAGATCTCCTTCGGCAGTTTCTGGCCCGCCTCTTCGACGAAGGATTCAGCAAGAAGAGCGTTGCCCGAAAAGTTGCCAGCCTGCGGTCCTTTTTCAAGTTTCTCAAGCGGCGTGCAGCGATTCTGTCAAATCCTGCCATCGCACTTGTGACTCCAAGAGTGGAAAAAAGACTCCCTTCCTTTCTCGATGAAGAGGCTGTGAAAGAGCTCATGAAGCAGCCTGATCGCACAACACCCGACGGCCTCCGTGATGCCGCGATTCTTGAAGTGTTTTACAGCACCGGCATTCGATTGAGCGAGCTTGTTGGCTTGAATGTCGGGGATATCGATGGAGAAAAGGGACTGATCAAGGTTACGGGAAAGGGTCGGAAACAACGCATTATTCCGATCGGCAGGGAAGCGATGAGTGCCCTTCGCGATTACTGGGGACGGAGACAGGAGGCGAGAGATGGGATGAACCGACGCAACGACCTTCGACCTGCATTCCTGAGCGACGCGGGAGAGAGAGTCTACCCACAGATGGTTGGCAATATTGTGAAACGTTACATCAGCAAGGTCTCCGAACTCCACAAAAGAAGTCCGCACGTCCTGCGCCATTCCTTTGCCACCCATTTGCTGAACAGAGGAGCAGATCTCAAAGCAGTCAAGGAACTCTTGGGACACGAAAGTCTGTCAACAACGCAAGTCTACACGCACGTTACCACAGAACGGCTGAGAAGCGTGTATTCAAAAGCACATCCAAAAGCCTGATCAATTGCAATTATCCGGAAGGACTACGATTATGGTCATTCATTTCACATCTCGTCACTTCAAAGCGCATGAATCATTGAATGAGTATGCGGAGAATGCAGTCCAGCAAGTAGCCCATTTTTTTGACGGCGTCATTCGCACAGATGTCGTTCTGAGCTTCGAAAAAAAGCACAAGAGCACCAAGATTGCCGAAGTACATGTTTCAGTCCATAATGCGGTCCTTGTCGGAGTTGGCAAATCAGAAGACTTCTTCAAGTCCATCGATGAAGCGGTTGAAAAAGTTACGGCTCAAGTCAAGAGGTATAAGAGTAAACTCAAAGAGAAGGACCGAGATAAGGTTCGCAAAGTTCGTGGGAAACTTACACCGTAGGGAATCGCTGCCATGCCTCTCGAGAACGTCAAAGAGAACAAGAAAAAATCCATTACAGTCGGATTCCTGTTCGAGAAAAACAAAGATCGGCTGAAACTGACTGCTCTGAACGGCGAAGTTGGGTTTGACAGAGAGATTCGGGACAAGAATATTCATCGACCCGGCCTTGCCCTGGCCGGATATGTTGAACTGTTCACCTTTGATCGTGTGCAGGTGTTTGGCAACACCGAGGTGCGGTATCTGAATCACTTGACGCTCACCGAACGGATGACTTCATTCAAGACGATGTTCCAGTTCGACTTGCCCTGCATCGTGGTTACGAATGAGAACCATCTGGACGAGGAACTCCTTGCCATGGCGACTGAGCACAAGGTTTCAGTTCTGCAGACACCTCACGAAACAACAAAATTTGTGTACTTTCTGAGTGATTTCCTTGACGATCAGTTTGCTCCGCAGACCGCGATTCACGGAACCTTCATCGATGTCTACGGAATTGGCGTTCTCCTAACAGGGCGTTCCGGCATCGGAAAAAGCGAAATTGCCCTGGACCTGATTGAGCGGGGCCACCGTCTTGTTGCAGACGATGTCGTCATGGTGACCAGAAAAGGGGAAGGGATCCTGATGGGAGCAGGATCGTATGTTGCGAAGCACTTCATGGAGATTCGGGGACTGGGTTTGATTGATGTGCGCGCGGTATTTGGCATTCGATCGATCAGGTTCCAGAAGAGGGTAGAAGTTGTCGTTGAGTTACAGGAATGGAAGCCCAATATTGAATACACTCGAACCGGCCTGGACCATCAGACGGTTTCGTTGCTGGATGTTGATATTCCTCACATTAAGCTGCCGATATTTCCTGGCAAGAACATTACCGTAATCGTGGAGGTGATTGCCCTCGACTACCTTCTCAAGCATTACGGCTATGATGCGGCAAAAGAGTTCTCAAAACGGCTGGAAACAGCCATTTCTGAGAAAGGGAAGGGAAAGAGGGTAATCGACTATTTTGAGCACGATTTCGAATGAATGTGATATCCATTGTTGACATGAGTTGAAAAATTCTCTATTTTCAAACATGAATAGAGAACTATCAAGAAAATCGCGGCTCTTTTCAAATTGACAGACCAACCCAGAATTCTATGAAAAGACATCGATTGTACAGGTTTTCGGCGGAGTCCTTGAGCTTCAGGCCTCTGCGGTGGGCGAAGTCGAGATACATTGGTGTGGGCGGGGTACTCGGAATCATATCCCTTTGGATGGCGATTGAGATAAATCAAGTCACGGGGGATGTACTCGGATTGGGATTCGCGCAAACGAATGTCCTGATCAATGAGAATCGCGTCCTTCGGAGTCAACTGAGAGCTTTCTCTGAGAAATGGGAAGTGCTTGGTGCGCGATTGGCGACTCTCAACGAGCGCGGCAACGAGTTGCGCGCTGTCGTCGATCTTCCGAAAATAGACGAAGACGTGAGTAACGTCGGCGTCGGCGGTCTGGACGAGAGACTCGACCTCACATCCTCGGCCGACATCAATGATCTGCTGAACAACCTCGATGCCACAACCAGGAAGGCTGAGCGTGAGCTTCAACTCCAGTCGCAGAACTATGTCGAAGTAACGAAGCGGTTCGAGAGCAGAAAGGCAGAATTTGCCCACCTGCCCTCTATTCGTCCGATTGACGGCTTCTTGTCTTCATCCTTTGGCATGAGGTTGCACCCCATTCTCGACGTCTACAAACTTCATGAAGGCCAAGATATTTCCTGCGATCCCGGAACTGCAGTCTATGCAACGGCCGACGGCGTGGTGGAATACTCCGGAAAAACACCCGATGGCTTGGGAATCAAGATCCAGATCGGTCATGGGTTTGGAATTAAAACGATCTACGGACATTTAAGCAAAGTCCTGGTCGAGGAGGGCAAAAAAGTCAAGCGTGGAGAACTGATTGCGCGTTCCGGCAATACGGGACTCTCGACGGCCCCACATCTACACTATGAGGTGCGCCGCAACGGCGTGCCCCAGAATCCACGAGAATTTTTCTTCGAGGATTTTTCCGTCAAGGAGTATTTAGCGCTTAAAGAAAGTAACAACTGACCTCGAATGCTCGGGTGCACATCTTGAACAGGAAAGCTTGGAATTGAGAGAAAGAGCCGTGATATGATCTGGACAATCGAGTTGGCCTCACACTTGGATGATGCCCCCTGGCCAGCGACGAAAGAGGAGCTCATCGACTATGCTGTGAGGACAGGTGCGCCCACTCAGGTAATCCAGAACCTCGAAGAACTGGACGATACGGATGAGCCTTATGAGAGCATCGAGGAAATCTGGCCGGACTATCCGACTGATGAAGACTTCTTCTTCGAAGACGACAAAGAATACTGAGAAATAATTCAATGTTCTCTCCAGTGGACTCGGACTTCCCTGTATGAGAGACATAAAGTCGAATTCAAGCCCAGCACCTTCATGCTGGGTTTTTTTTATCTCCGATAAGCGATGAGACGATACGCGTTGCTCCTTACGCTGTCTGCGATTTCTGTTGTTGCGATGAGTCAGGAGACCTATACCGACTATGAAGTGGGCGGGATTTCACTTTCCGGGAATGCAACGCTCAAGACCGAAGAGCTCCTTGCCGTCATTCAAACCAAGGAAAGTCCCCTGTGGCTATGGAAAGCTCTCTATAAGATTAGTGAATCGGTCGGGAAGAAGCCGGAATATTTTGATCGATACACAGTTAGCAATGACATCGCCCGGCTGAAACAGTACTACTGGACAAACGGATTCTATCGTTCGCGTATCGACACGGCACTGCTCGTCGATCACGACTCCAAAACGATCGATCTGACATTTCTCATCCAGGAAGGGCGCCGTTCGTATGTCGACACCCTTCGCTATATCGGGCTTCAGGATCTCCCCGATGATCTGCGGAACGAGATTCTCAACAATGCATTGTTGAATGTCGGCGATCCGTATGTCGAAAAGAAACTGGAAGATGAACGAAGTCGTGTTTTCAATGCATTTGCAAACTATGGGTTCGTGCAGGTCCAAATCGATACCTCACTTCCGATTCATTACGCTTCCACGAACAACATTTCTATCCTTCTTTCGTTTTCCTCGGGTCGTCGGTACAAATTCGGAACGATTCAGGTAAGGCAGGACAGCAGTGTCCACGAAAGGATCGATACGGCCGTGGTGCTCCGTCATATTGATTTCCGGACGGGGGACTTCTACAACCAGGCGGCGAAAATCGAGAGTGAGAGGAATTTGAACCGGCTTGGGGTTTTCGAAGCAGCCAAGATCGAAGAGATTGTCAGCGATTCTACTTCCCGGACGCTGGCAGTCCCCATCGATATTTTCGTGAGACCGCGCACGTTTTATGAACTCTCTCCTGAAATTGGAGTGAATGATGAACGGGGATATACAAACATATCAGTGGGGCTCGGGTATGTTGACAGGAATTTCTTTGGAGGCGCTCGAAATCTTACTTCCCGACTCCGACTGAATTTTCACTCTATGAAGGATCTGGATCTTTTTCATGCGTTCAGCATCGAAGGCCTGCGCGATAGTACCATTCTTACGAATGCGGATCTCTCCATCAACTTGATTCAGCCTTTTTTTATCAACAACAGAACAAATTTTTCCACAACGCTGTTTGCTGCGTTGGAAAAACAAAGGACCTATTTCAGCCCAATTTTCCGGCTCAGAATTGGCGTAACGGCACAGACTGCAACGAACACGCGCGGATTTCTCGATTGGAACCTTGAGGCGATCAATCCTCAAAGTACAGTGACGGGGCAAAGCATCGGACTCGGATCCAAAAACGAAATCACTGCTCAATTCAATTCGATTATTGCCTTCACTCTTCAACGGGACAAACGAAACGATTTCTTCTACCCGTCAAGCGGATTCTTCCATTCTGGTTCTCTGGAAGAGGCTGGCCTTCTTCCGCCGGTGTTCAATGGGCTTTTTGGGTCGGGACTTCCCTACGCGAAATACGTCAAAGCTTCGGCCGTCGGCCAGTGGTACTGGGATCCCGGCCAGAGGCGCTCATTGATCTGGGCTGCGAAATTGCGCGTCGGTGCAGCTCGACTCTATGGGAATTCTCCGACGGATGTTCCCCTGACACGGAGATTCTATGCTGGTGGAAGCCTAAGCGTTCGCGGATGGAGAGCGCGCGATTTGGGAGCAGTTGCTCAACCAGATTCAGGTGGATCTGCGCTGCTTGAAGGAAGCGTCGAAGCACGATGGAATCTGCTCAAAGAGGCGAGTGATCTTTGGTTCTTTGAAACGCGGAAGCTTTCCCTCGTCTTCTTCCTGGATGCTGGAAATGTGTGGGCTCAACCGGAAAAGGTAGGCATAAGGGAAATTGCGATGGCAGCAGGTTTGGGCCTTCGCTACGACACCATTGCAGGCCCAATCAGGGTGGACTTTGGCTGGAGGGTCTATGATCCGCGGGCAACTTCTGACAAGCAATGGATTACCCAACGATCTTTTTTTTCAGATACAATCAGGGATTTTGTCTTTCATTTTGGTATCGGGCATTCATTCTAAAGGTAGCTTCCATGGCCTGGTCGAACGTCATCGGTCAATCCCGGATAAAAGACTTGCTGAAGCATTCCATCGCCAGCAAACAACTGGCGCACGCATACCTGTTCTACGGAATACGCGGAGTTGGCAAACAACCGATGGCGATTGAATTTGCTCGCACATTGTTGTGTGAGCGGCAGCAACCGGATCCCTGCGATGAGTGCCCGAACTGCAGAAAGGTCGGCTCCTTGCAGCACCCGGACGTGAGACTCGTGTTCCCTTTACCGGTCGGCAAGAATGAGGAAACAGGTGATGATCCACTTGCAGCACTTGAGCCTGAGCAAATCGACATGGTGCGCGAACAACTCAGTCTAAAAGCTCGGAATCTCTACCACCAGATACAAATCCCTAAAGCGAATTTCATCAAGATTAACAGCGTGAGAGATATCAAGCGAGTTTCTTCGCTGACGAGCGTCGAGGGTGCGAAAAAACTATTCCTCGTCTTCGATGCAGATAAGATGAATCCAGAAGCAAGCAATTCATTGCTTAAAACCCTGGAAGAACCGACGGAGAACACACTTCTGATTCTTACATCGTCAGATAAAGACAGATTGCTCCCGACGATCATCTCTCGATGTCAGCTTATTCAGTTTTCACCGCTCCGTGACGCAGAGGTCGCCTCAGCTCTTGAAACGTTGGATGGAGTGACTTCTGACGAAGCACTTGTTATTGCGAAAATCGCCCAGGGAAGCTACTCGGTTGCCAAAGAGCTGTTGCCAACAAGCGTGCTCGCAGAACGTGAAGAGGTTCTGAGGTTTCTTCGTGCTTCGCTGGGTTGGAAAGAAGAATCCTTGGTTGAAATGATTGATGATCTTGCCTCTTCGCACGACCGGCCCGGAATCGAGCGATGGCTGAAGCTGCTCCAGTCGTGGTTCAGAGACGCTTTGATTCTGCGCACGGGAACGGAACAGGGTGAAAGGATAATGTCAAGCGACCAAAGTCTTGTTAGTTTCGTCGAGAAGTTTCCTCATGCAAACCTGGAAGGCGCAATTCAATGCGTGGACAACTACATTGCCCTTGTTCGCAAAAATGTCTATCTTCATCTCATTCTTACATCGCTATCCTTTGACCTCAAAAAAACACTAACCCGGGTACCTGGTGAAATCAGGATTTGAGAAAGTTCTCGTGACGGCTGCATTGCCGTACGCGAATGGGTACATCCATCTTGGCCATCTCGCAGGGGCGTATCTCCCTGCAGATATTTATGCCCGTTACCAGCGTTCAATGAAGCGCGACGTGCTTTTCATTTGCGGTTCGGATGAGCATGGAGTGGCGATAACCGTCACGGCAGAGAAGGAAAAGATCTCCCCTCAGACCGTGGTCGACCTCTTTCATCCTGCCAACAAAGAGTCGTTTGACCAATTTGGAATGAGTTTCGACAACTATTCCAGAACGACCTTGCCCCTTCACTACAAGACATCTCAAGAGTTTTTCGCAGATTTTCACAAACGAAACATCTTGAAGGAAAAGGCTGAAAAGCAGCTGTACTGCGAACGGGACAAAATGTTTCTTGCGGACCGTTATGTTGAGGGCACATGCCCAAACTGCAAATACGTTCAAGCCCGGGGCGATCAGTGTGAAAACTGTGGTACCTGGCTCAGTCAGACTGATTTGATTGACCCAAAATGCAAGCTCTGTGGAACAAGTCCGATTGTCCGCGAAACCTCTCATTGGTACTTTCCCCTGGGCGACTACCAGCAAAAGATTGAGGATTACATCAGAGAACGGAACCTGCGGGATGGATGGAAAGACAACGTTCTGCGCTATTGTGAAGGATGGTTCAAGGATGGTCTCCAGGACCGTGCGGTCTCCCGCGATCTGAGTTGGGGTGTGCCAGTACCGATCAAGGGATATGAGCACAAGGTTATCTACGTGTGGTTCGATGCTGTGCTGGGATACATTTCATCGTCAAAAGAATGGGCCGAGAAACAGGGCAAACCGGACGAATGGAAAAAATACTGGCAAGATCCTTCAACAAAGTACGTGGCGTTCATCGGAAAGGACAATGTCGTGTTCCACTGCATTGTATTTCCTTCAATGTTGATGGCCAAGAACGAGGGTTCGGAAGAACAATACGTCCTTCCCGAAAATGTGCCGGCGAATGAATTCCTTAATCTCGAGGGACAGAAGTTCTCGAAGAGCAGGGGATGGGCGATCGATGTTCGGGATTTCCTCAGCTATTTTCCTGCTGATCGGCTCCGGTATACACTTGCCGTCAATCTCCCAGAGGCACGCGACAGCGATTTCTACTTCAAAGACTTCCAGGCACGGACGAATAACGAGCTGGCAGATATTCTTGGAAATTTCGTGAATCGCACGTTTGCCTTCACCGAGAAGAATTTTGGCGGGGTGGTTCCGGATCTGGGTGATCGTTCACCACTCGACGATGAAATGCTATCAGCTCTTAAAGAGAAACCTGCGCAGGTTGGCAATTTCTTTGAACACTACCGTTTTCGAGACGGTGTGTCCGAAGCCATGAATCTCGCCCGTCGTGCAAACAAGTTCTTCAATGATAGTGAACCATGGAAAACAGCGAAAAACAACCCCAAGCAGTGCGCCACGACCCTGCATATTAGTCTGCAAGTGATCCGCACGTTGGCGATCATTTTGGAGCCGGTTGTACCACATATCGCAATGTCGATATGGACGATGCTGAACCTCGAGGGTACTCCGATGACGGCCGGATGGAATACCGCAACAGAACTAAGCCTTACGAATGGTCACCGGTTGAACAAATCTGAGATCCTCGTCGCCAAAATTGAAGATAAGAAAATTGAGGAAGTGATGGGCAAGTTGCTCAGAGTTCAAGTCGGGCCTCCGGGAAGAACCTTGGAATTCAAACAGACGATAACGCTCGACGATTTCAAGAAGATCGATTTGCGGATCGCAAAGATCGTCAGCGCGGAAAAGGTCCCAAAATCTGAGAAACTCCTGAAGCTGCAAGTGGAAATCGGCGATCAGAAACGTCAAGTCCTCGCAGGAATTGCACAGCACTACGATCCGGCGGACCTTGTCGGGAAATCTGTGGTCGTTGTCGCAAACCTTCAGTCTGCAAAGCTCATGGGACAAGAATCCCAAGGGATGATTCTGGCGGCAAGCAACGACGAAGGTCAGCTGCACATCCTAACCCCTCTCGGAGAAATATCCAGCGGGAGCATCGTTAGATAGTCTGCCTCACTGAATCGTTCTTTCCGACGCACAACACCTGGCGCTGAAAGCCCTCCTTGCTAAAAGTCGTTTTTTCGGGTATATTGTCGAATTAGAATTAGCCCCTACCAAACTACGCATCTGCCGAGACGTGCAAGAAAAATTGAAGAATCTGCTCCGCTTTGTCAAGATTGAGCACACATTTTTTTCGCTTCCTCTTATCTTCAGCGGAGTCTTTCTTTCTGCAAAGGAATTTCCGGAGCTTTCCGTCGTTTTGCTCATTCTGATCGGGGCGACCGGAGCCAGGACTGTCGCGTTTGCTCTGAATAGAATCATTGACCGCGAGATCGATAGGCGAAATCCGAGGACGATGGTTCGCGAACTCCCCAGTGGTAGAATGACAACGAAGGAGGCTGGTGGCGTCCTGGTTGTAGGAGCACTTCTATACTTCGTCGCAGCAGCTCTGATCTCGACATTTTGCCTGATCCTTTCCCCCCTGCCGCTTCTCATTTTTACGCTGTATCCATACATGAAACGATTCACTCCCTATTGCCATTTTGGCGTGGGACTTGGACTCGCGATGGCTCCCCTTGGAGGATGGTTTGCAGTCCACCCAACGCTTCACGGTATGTTGCCAGGCATTCTCTTGTCATTGTTTACACTATTCTGGGTTGCCGGATTCGACGTAATTTATTCCACGCTTGACGAGTTGTTTGACCGGAGGGAGAATCTCTATTCTTTCAGCTCGAAATACGGTAAGGACAAGGCGCTCCGCTATTCAGGGTATTTGCATGTTGTCGCGTTTTGTTTCGTAGGATTGCTCTTTGCCCTCTATATAAGAGCAATTGCGGCACTTCCTTTTTTGATTCTGACAGGCGTGTTGCTTTATCTCGAAAACAAGAAGGCCGAAGATGTGGAACTGGCGTTCTTCAAGATCAACGCGGTCCTTGGATTCTCAGTTCTTGGCATGGTTGTCGCAGGAGTCTTCTTTCCATGAGAATTGTGGTGGGAATTACGGGATCTTCAGGGGCAGTGTATGCACAGAGTTTCCTGCGAGAATGCAAAGAAGAGAAGTTTCTGGTCGTGAGCAAGTGGGGCCGAGTTCTGCTGAAAGACGAGTTGGGAATCTCCGAAAAAGAGCTTCTGCCGCATGTGAAACGCCAGTTCTCTGATGATGATTTGACTGCTCCCATCGCATCTGGATCAAATCATTTTGATGCTTGCGTGATATTGCCTTGTTCAACATCAACGCTCGGCAAGATCGCATCCGGGATTGGCGACACCCTGATTACAAGAACTGCACAGGTAGCGTTGAAGGAACGATTCAAGCTTGTTTTGTGCGTTCGAGAGACGCCTCTGTCGACGCTGACCATCGATCAGTGTTCGATACTTTCGCGTTCCGGAGCCATCATAATGCCGATCTCTTCACCTTTGTACTTTGTCCCCAAGACCGTGGATGAGTATGTGGGCGCATTTACCGAGAAATTGCTGGGTGTCATCGGTGTTCGGAAATCGAAAGGGTGGCGAGCAGAGGACCTGGAGTAGACAATGGATTTCCGTGCATTGGGCGAATTCTCTCGTTATCTGGAGTCGATCGGCGAACTCAAGCGCATAACTATTCAGGTTGATCCGGAACTGGAGATTACGGAGATAGCAACGAGCGCACTGAAGCGGGGATTACCTGCGCTGCTCTTTGAAAATGTGAAGGGGTCGAGTTTTCCGCTGGCGATAAACCTGTTTGCCAGTGAACGGAGAATCGAGCTTGCTCTCGGGAAGCATCCCGATCAACTTGGCGAAGAGCTGATCACGTTCGCTGAACAGGCGATGCCTCCCGCCGCGGGCTTTGTGCACTCAAATAGGGGAATAGTTCGGCGGTTGTTTGCGTCAAGACCAAAAGAAATTGACGCGGCACTCTCGCAAGAACATGTTGGAGAGCCGCGGCTGGATCGACTGCCCATCATTCGTTGCTGGCCTGAGGATGGTGGAAAGTTCATTACACTTCCTCAAGTGTTTACGTACGATCCTCGCAATGGCCGAAGGAACGTCGGAATGTACCGGATGCAGGTGTTCGATCGGCGCACGACGGGTATGCACTGGCAGATTCAAAAGGGAGGTGGATTTCATTACTATCATGCCGACAAGTTGAATCGCTCGGTTGAAATCGCCGTTGCTCTTGGCACCGATCCTGCCCTTTTGATGGCAACAATTGCGGCATTGCCGGAGGGGATTGACGAAGCGATGTTTGCAGGATTCCTCAGGAAGAAGAGGACCGAATTCGTTCGGGGGCGTTCCATATCCGTCCCAGTCCCGGCAAATGCTGAGTTCATACTGGAGGGCATCGTCCACGCGAAAGAACGAAGACTCGAGGGACCATTCGGAGATCACTTTGGACACTATTCCGCAGCGTCAGAATTTCCGGTTTTTCACGTAACGGCGATGACACATCGAACGAATCCCATATTCCCTGCGACAGTTGTCGGTATTCCGCCGATGGAAGACAAGTTTCTGGGAGACGCTACACAGCGAATTCTCGGTCCGTTAGCCAAATTGCTCCATTCGGAGATTCGGGGACTCTGGGCATACTACGAAGCCGGATTCCATAATCTCCTCGTCGTGGCTATCGAAGAACGGTATCAAAAGGAAGCGATGAAGACCGCGCTCGGCTTGATGGGAACCGGACAGCTTTCGTTGACGAAGTGCATTGTTATGGTCTCTGAAGACGTCAACCCGAGAAACTTTTCCGAAGTGCTCAGCGCCCTCCATCGGAATTTTGACCCGCATTTTGATTTCGTCATGATTCCGAAAGTTCCGCTCGATACACTTGACTTTACTTCCTACAAGATGAATCTTGGGAGTAAGATGATTCTGGATGCAACCCGAAAATCGGGCAAAGAACCGAGGGAAGTGAAACGAGGAAGACTAGATGTCGCTCGCATCAAAGAACTCGATCGAAGAATTCTCGATGCGGCCATTGTAGGCGATGGTTTCGTGTTGGTAAAGGTCAAGGACGAAGGTAAATTGGTGCTTCAGGAACTTGCACCTCGGCCCGAATTTCAGGATGTGACAATTCTTGCGGCCGTGAGCGAGGATATCGATCTCAAGAATCAGGAGAGTTATCTCTGGGGTGTGTTCACAAGATTTGATTGCGAGCGGGATGTCATTTTTGCGGAACAATCACTGTATGGGATATCTCCCGTCTACAAGGGTGTTCTCGGAATCGATGCCACGTGGAAGCAGGGCTATCCCGAGACTCTGGTCATGAATGAAGATATTCGTGAACTGGTACGCAGGCGTTGGGACAAATATTGGAACTGAGGACGAAGAGCTACAGATGATGGATAACACAATTTCATTCCGGGACAAAGATCTCATACCGCTTTGGGACAAAGTGCAGAGGGGCGACCGTTTGTCGCTGCAGGATGGATATGCACTCTTTGCGACACACGATGTGATTTCGTTGGGGAAGATGGCGCACTTTGTGCAAAAGAACCAAAGTGGTGATGCCGTCTATTATGTGCTCAACCAAAAGATTGAACCGACCAATGTGTGCGTGCTTTCGTGCAAATTCTGCGACTTCGCCACCAAAGTCGGTTCAGCTGATGCATACGAGATGACCATCCACGAGATCCTGCACAAGCTTAGCAATGAGATTCATGAGGTGCATATCACCGGGGGTCTGCATCCGGATTGGAAATGGGAGTACTACCTGGAAATGCTTCGCCAGATCAAACGGGCTTTCCCAAATGTCGATTTGAAGGCGTTCACGGCGGTTGAGATTGATTTTTTCCACAAGAAGTTCAAAATGTCGATTGAAGATGTCCTCCTCCAGCTGAAAGAAGCCGGACTGCGAACGCTGCCAGGCGGTGGTGCCGAAGTGTTTTCTGAACGTGTAAGGAGGCTTCTGTTCAACCAAAAGATAGGAGCAAAGACATGGCTCGAGGTGCACAAGACGGCTCACCGGCTTGGTATCCCAACGAACAGTACCCTTCTGTACGGACACATTGAGACAATGGAAGAGCGGCTGAACCATCTGATCATGCTCCGCGAAGCTCAGGATGAAACCGGGGGATACTTGACGTTCGTTCCACTCGCCTTCCAGCCGGGCGATACCGGCATCAAACCGCCGAATCAGTTCACTTCCGCGGTGGATGACCTCAGGATGATAGCAGTGTCCCGTTTGATGCTTGATAATTTTGCACATATCAAGGCATATTGGGTAATGCTCACCGAAGAGGTGGCTTCCGTGGCACTCAATTTTGGCGCAGATGATGTGGACGGTACCGTCGGCGGAGAGAGAATCGCCCATGATGCCGGAGCCATCAGTCCTGCAACGCTTGCCAAGGACCAACTTATCAAGATGATCAAGGACGCGGGAAAAATACCCGTGGAGCGGGACATTTACTACAATCCGCTGAATGTATTCACCGATCATGTGGTCGGCAAGATCCCATATCTGAATTCGGTCCCATTCTATGAAAAGATGGAAAAGCGACAATTCAAGATTCTCCCCATCGTTCCCCGAAGAATGGGCATGCTTTCTGAAAAGGGCCAGATCGATGCGGGATTGTTTTCGCTTGTAGATTATCTGGGGCAGAAGAAGAACTTGGACATTCTCCCATTTTGTATTGCAGCCAGAGATCATGTCAAGAGTGTCATGCTCTATTCGAACCATGGATGGAGTGATCTCGAAGGGAAGACGATCGGAATCACAGATGATTCCTCGACCTCCGTACAACTTCTCAATATCTTGTTGAAGAGCAAGCATGGTGTTCGGGCATCATTCGTGAGAATGCACTCCGGTGTCAACAATTGTGAAGACTTCGATGCTGTGTTATTGATTGGAGATGATGCACTGAGAGCCAACAAATATGGCTTGAGCAGATACGAACTCTCCTTTGACCTGGCGACAGAGTGGTATGAATGGCAAAAGCTTCCATTTGTCTTTGCGGTCTGGGCTGTGAAAAACACGCTTGTGCTATCCAGCCGAGATGAACTCAAGGAAATCATTAAAAATTCACTCGAACGTGCCGAAAGCGAAATGGACTCAATCGGAAACCGGCATGCGATTCGCATTGGGCTGTCACCGAGCAATGGCTTGGAGTACCTGCGCTGCTTCACCTATCGGTTGGGAGATCGCGAAGCGGCGGCGATTGAAGCGTTTCAATCCTTGCTCCATTCGGTTGAAGTCGAAAAGGTCTAACACTCCTTCACTATCTGTTCTACGCGGTAATCTATGTCGGATGTCTTGAAGAGGATCGAGGAACTCATCGCAACGGGCACTCAACTTGTGCCATTGGGAGGATTTGAGTTCTCGGGCTACAATGCACGCCTGCAGAACAAGTATCTGGAGTGGCGCAAGAACTGTCTGGAATTGTTGGAACAAGCCGGACCGATTGGCTTCCCGCACAAGAACAAGATTCTTGCCGATCCAAACGGAGGATACTTCTTTCAATCTTCGGCCCAATTGATCCTTACCGGAATGAAAGAACTGCACGTGAAACTGAAGGCCTCTCCGGATCTTGCTTCTGCTCCACCCGCCGCAGCTCCTGGCCCGCAGACAGCCCCGGCTACATCGAATGCTGCACAAGGGGGGGGGCTGCGAGTTTTCAAGCCTCCCCCGAAGCCGACTACCGCTCCTGGAGCCCAACCGGCTGCCGCGCCCGATGCGGCATTGACGAAGGTCTATGTCGTAGGAGAATCCGGTGATTCGTTGCGCGAGCAGCTCTCGCAGTTCATCAAAGAACTTGGCTTGGAGGAAATCGCCCTCAATCGGGATCGAGGAAAAATGTTGGCACTGGACAAACTCCAGGAACGACCGGACACAAAGTATGCCTTCTTTGTGTTAAACTCCGACGATGTGTCCCATGCGATGTTCGAATTGGGGCATTTTGTGGGAAAACTTGGCAACAACCACGTGTGCGTACTTCACATGACGGATATCGACTTTCCGAAGGGAATGCCCGGCATTATTGTCCGGCCGATCGTGGTCAAGTTGGAAGAGGCGAGCTTCAGCGTGATGAAGGATCTCAGGGCCGCAGGGTACAAAATCAGCATATAGGGCAGGTATGACACTTGAAGGCATCTTTCAGAAAGTCCGGTCAAATAAGCGAATCTCACGCGAGGAAGGTCTCTTCGTCCTGCGTCATGCAGAACTTCTTGATCTGGGAGGGCTTGCAAACGAAATCCGCTTCCAGAAGAATCCGAAGCCCTGGGTCACGTGGGTCTCCGATACGAATCCAAATTATACGAACATATGCTCAATCGATTGCATCTTCTGCGCTTTCTATCGACATCCCGGTGAAGAGGGGGAGTACACGCACAGCGTTGATCACCTCATCCAGAAATTCAAAGAATCAGCTAGTGTGGGAGTGACGACAGTCCTGCTTCAGGGTGGTGTGAATCGATCGCTGCCATTCGAGTATTACCTCGAGTTGGTGGAGCGAACGGTGCGGGAAGTTCCAGCAATCTATCCGCATTTTTTTTCGACGTCTGAGATCATTGGAATGGCCGAGGTTGCCGGTCTTACCGTTGCGGAAGTGCTCAAGAAATTATGGGACGCCGGATTGCGGTCGATTCCGGGCGGGGGAGCGGAGATACTTTCAGATCGTGTGAAGAGGAAGATCAGCAACGCAAAAGGGTCATCGGCCGATTGGCTGCGCGTGATGAGGGAAGCGCACACGATCGGCTACAAGTCGACAGCGACGATGATGTACGGTCATCTCGAGCAAGACGAGGATATCCTGGAGCATCTTGAGTCGATCCGAACGCTGCAGGATGAGACGAGCGGATTTACCGCCTTCGTTCCCTGGTCGTTCAAGCCCGGGAACACACCGCTCGAAAAAATCATACCGCACTTTGCCACGTCAACGCGCTATCTCCAAATGATTGCTTTCTCGCGGATTTACCTGGACAACTTCCCCCATGTGCAGGCGTCGTGGTTTTCCGAGGGAAAAAAAATCGGACAAATTGCGCTCCACTTTGGGGCGGATGATTTCGGCGGTACGCTGCTGGAAGAGAATGTCCACGCGGCAGCGAATTTTGTGAACAAAACGAATATCGAAGAATGCAAACAAATGATTCGCGAAGCCGGATTCGTTCCAGCTCAGCGAACGACGTTGTACGAGATTCTGGAAGCCGACGAGAGAACTGCAGCTGCCTGAGGAAGTCATTCAAACATCTGAGGTAGACGAGGATGCCCCGTTGATCATGCGATGAGCGGGGCTTTTCTTTGAGGGAATGTCGCGAGGTCTCAGCTACTGTACTTCAAACAACGCTGCGGCGTTTTCGTAGAAGATCTTCTTGATGTCGATGGTTGGAATTCTCATTTCCTGAAGGAGCTTCAATTGATTGTCGACAATATCGTAGCGATAACCGCGCGGGAGCATTCCCGAGTCGGATCCAAAAAGAATACGGCGTGAACCAAATGCGTCTAATGTGCTCCGAAAAACGCGCCGCAGGTCGGGCTTTGTGTCATGAGTTAACATCCAGGAATTCGAACCTGCAGTGTCTATGAATACGTTGGGACATGTGTTCCCAACTTCCATTACCTCCTCAAATCTCCCGGCACCAAAATTCGGAATAACAAACCGTATCCCAGGATACTTCTTTGCAACGGGAATGAGATCCTTTGGATTGGAAAACTGCTCGTCGACAACTGTCGGCACGCCTGCATAGTCCCTCGGACGCATGACCAACTTACCGAAATGTGTGAAAACGATCCCCTTACAGCTTTGGACGAGATTGTAGAGGGGGAAGAGCCACTCGTCTCCCACATGGATCTGATACAACGACGGGTAAAGGAGGATGCCGCGAAGGTTGTCTTCCTTGAGTCTTTTCTCGGCATTTTCCATGAGGACATTGGAATTTGGGTCTATTGCAAACATTCCCGTGAAACGATTCGGATATGCTTTCACTGCGCTGACGACCGCGTCTTCGTCGCCCGGTATGCTGCCGAAGAGCAGCAACCGTTCAAGCTTCCACTTATCGATGATATCAATCCAACGTTTTGCGAGTTGACTGGGATCTTCGCCCGGGATTTCGATGTGACCCTTTGCGGCGAGGTTTTTTAGCTCAGTGTTGATATCGGCGCGATTCGGCTTCTGTCTGACCAGAAATTTGAAATACGAATTGGAATAGAAATGAACGTGCGCGTCGAATATCTTAAACAGGCCAATCATGGGCGATACAACCTCAATACAATTCTATGGGGGGCACGGGCGGAAACAACTTCCTGTCGGAACCGATTCGGAAGAGCAATTCGAGCGCATCCTTGCCTCGTTTCCCCATGTCGATAGTCAGTTCGCTGACGTACATCTTAACAAAGCGTTCACCGAGTTCTTTGCTGATCCCGCGACCGTACTTGAGTGCATACGGAACCGATTCGGTCTGATGCGTATACCCGAAGTGTATGCTTTGCCTCAGACCCTGCGAAAGTTGACGCGCAAGTGCTTCACCCAAGTCCTTTCTTACCACATCGAGTCCCAGCGGCAGAGGTAGATTATCATACGTCTGTGCCCAAAGCTCCCCGAAATCAATCACCTTCCTGAATCCCTGGTCCGCGTAGGTTATCTGGCCTTCATGAATAATGACTCCAGCATCGAATTCACCACTTTCGACCCGTTCCATAATCTGGTCGAAAGGAATATCGAAATTCGGGATCCCTGACGTGAACGACTTGAAGAGCAGCGTGGCCGTCGTGAGCTGACCAGGAGTTGCGACCTTCTTGCCTTTGAGTTCTTCAATGGATGAGTATTTCTTGGAAATGAGGACCGGGCCATATCCTTCTCCCATGCTTGCACCGGTAGCCATGATCCAATACTTGTCTGCGACAAACGGATAGGCGTGCGCAGAAATAGCTGAAACCTCGAGCTCTCCATTCAACGCTCGCACATTCAATGATTGAATGTCCTCCAGCACATGCTGGATCGTGATATGCGAGAGCTTCACTCGTCCAGAGGAAAGGCCGTAGAACATGAATGCATCATCGGGATCAGGGCTGTGGCCTACACGTATTATTCGTTCAGTCATGAAAGTCCATTTCCGGGTGTCACTTCGTGCCCATGTAGATGGTTGCAATTCCGAACGTCAGCACACGTTGCCGGGTCTGCGTGAAGCCTGCGTTTTGGAGCAACACGAGAAAGTTCTTGCTATCCGGAAACCCTTCCACTGAATCGGGCAGGTATTGGTAAGGCTCTTTCCTGCTTGAGACATATCCGCCAATAGCGGGGAGGATGTTATGGAAATAGAAGCGGTAGAGTTGCTTGAAAGGGAATGTCCGTGGCTTAGAGAATTCGAGCACCAACGCCGTGCCTCCTGGTCGAAGGACCCGGAACATTTCTGCGAGCCCACGTTCGATGTTTGCGAAATTGCGGACTCCAAAGGCCACTGTGACGGCGTCGAAGCAATCGTTTTTGAATCGAAGCGCCTCTGCCTGACCTTGTTCAAGAGTGATGCGACTCTCTAATTTCTGTCGACGGACTTTCTGAGTCCCCCTTTGGAGCATTTGTTCCGACAAATCGATTCCAATGATCCTGGCGTCGAGCCGTTTCGCCGCCTCGATCGCAAAGTCTGCCGTGCCCGTGGCGACGTCCAGGATGGTTTGCGGAGATGCTTTTCGGAGGAGCTTTATCGCTTTCTTGCGCCAAAAAATGTCGAAGCCTGAGCTCAAAACGTGATTCAGGAGATCATAACGGTGGGCAATGCCGTCAAACATGATCCGGACCGATTCCTGCTTGTCAGAATATATGCTGAACTCGAGACTCTTCGGCGGCATGATTCCAATGACTCAATGAATTGGACAAAAATATACTGAAGAGAGCCAAGATTTCCAACCTCAAAAAGAACTCATTCCAAAACCAGAAGGCTGAGACCGCCATTGCCGGTCCGATTGCATTTCAATAGCTAAATCGCTACTTTTTCACCTGAGGTCATGCACAAAACACTTTTTCTGATAAGCTGGATATTTCTGTCGGGATGCGATGGTGGATTGTCCCCGACTCCTCCCGCCGAAGCGGGATTGAGCGGCACTGTCTACTTCGTAAAGGACACCTGGCCCGGCATGCCCGGATCGCCAGACAGTCTGGCAAATCTGTGGATCTTTGCTTCGCAGGACTATCCACTCGACTCGAATTCTGTCCTTGCCGGAATTTTGAACACTCCTCAACGTATATTCGTGTATCCGGCCCTTGACCAGAATCTTCCATTCTATGTCGATTCCGTACAGTACTTTTTCCCGCTGAAAACCGCTTTCTACAAGTACATCGGCATCATTCAACACACTCAGGCAGATTTCAACATCAGGAGTTTTCGGGTTGTAGGTTTCGCGAAGAGTGAATCTGATTCCACACAACCCATGCAGGTCGAGATTCATGAAGGTAAAATTGTATCTGGAGTAAATATCTACGTCAATTTCCACAAGCTTCCGCCTCAACCATTCTGATGCATAGACTGACTAGTATACTCGTCATGGTTGTCATGACTTCCTACTTTGCGGTCTGTCAGACACAAAGAGGAAGAATCGTGGGGAACATTCAAGATGAGATCTCGAAACAGCCTCTGGTTGGGGCCAATGTCTTCGTTCAAGCTACGTTTCTCGGAAGCACGACAGATTCGCTCGGCCGATTCATCATACCATCTGTTCCTGCGGGCAGAGTGCATGTGACCGTTTCGATGATGGGATATGCTCGTGCTTCGATGGATGTCGAAGTCCATTCGGACGAGTCGACGGAAATCTCTTTCCAGCTCGCTCAACGATCAATAGAAACGGAACAGATCGTCGTAACGGCGAGCAGGAGAGAGCAGAGCCTTCAAGAGGTCCCCGCCAGTATTTCCACTGTCACGGCAAAGACGCTGGCTCAACGTGTTCCCAACACTCTCGACGATGCCTTGCGCTATGTGCCCGGAGTGAATCTGACATACGACCAAGTGAATATTCGAGGATCAAGTGGTTATAGCAGGGGAGTGGGAACGAGGGTCCTGTTGCTTTTCGACGGAATGCCGTATCTCACCGGAGATACAGGAGAGATTACCTGGGAAACTATTCCGATTCATCAGATCGCGAACATTGAGGTCGTGAAGGGAGCCGGATCCGCGCTCTACGGGTCGAGTGCACTGGGTGGGGTCATCAACGTCATTACAAAAGACATATCGAACACACCGGAGTTCAGCTTCAGACTGTTTTCGGGAATATACAGCAAACCGGGCTATCCCGAGTGGGATTGGTCAAAGGGATCTCGTTTCAATTCCGGAGCGTTTGTCAGCTACTCGAACAAAAGTGGCGATCTGGGCTATCTCTTCAGTGTCGCCCGGTCAGTCGATGAAAGCTATCGGGAAAACGACACATATCACCGATGGAGCATCTACACAAAACTCAAATACGATTTGTCTCCCACACAGAATCTGAGCGTCACCGGCAACTTCATGCGGCGGACGCACGGCAACTTTTTCTGGTGGAATAGTTTACGTGAAGCCACCAGGCCCGCGACGCCCCAGCGAAATGGGGAAGTTCAATGGAACAGAGGCAATCTCAATCTTGCCTACAAACAATTTATTTCGGAGAGATTTTTCTACACTCTTCGCGGAACCTACTACGGCAACTTCTGGCGCGATGATAGTTCCGGACGCGTGAATAATGTCTCTGCTTCGCATTTCTTCCATACGGAAGCCCAGGCGACATATGCTTTCTCAGAAACGAATGTTCTCACGTTTGGCCTGACCGCCAACTTCGACAGAGTGACGTCGAATCTTTTTGGTGAGCATCCGGGAATGGGCTCTGCGATTTTTGCGCAAGATGAACTTGTCTTAAGCAAAGATCTGCGCCTGACGATCGGTGGACGTTTTGACTGGCAGCGAGTCTCTTCCATACGTAGTGCGACCCAGCTGAATCCGAAGGCCGGATTGGTCTATGCGATTGGCGAAGCGACCACCGCGCGGGTATCGTTTGGTACTGGATTTCGATATCCCGCGATGAGTGAAATATTTACAGATATCTCAGCCTCCTTCAGTCGGTTGAACATTGTTCCCAATCTGAACCTCAAGGCTGAGCGGAGTCAATCGTATGAAGTCGGCATTGCTCATGCTTTTTCCGACGACATTCTGCTTGACGCGGCAGTGTTCCAAAACGACTACACAGACCTCATTGAGCCAGGCATCGATACCACAATCGTAATACGGTTTGACAATGTTACGAGGGCCCGAATCCGAGGGGCCGAATTTGGATTGAAAGTCAGTGTCGTTGACAAGGTGCTGCAAACTGATATTGGATACACCTACATCGACTCAGAAGACATGGCCACCAACGCAATCTTGAAATTCAGGCCGCGCCACACTGCCTATACATCGGTCCAATTCAACTACGAACATCTTTCTGTTATCGGAGACTACCGCTACATCAGCCGTGTGGAAGCAATTGACGAAAACCTTGTTCGATTTGCCCCAATTGTCAACGGCGATCAGCGTGTCGCAATCAAGGTGGCTGATATTCGATCCTTTTACGAGCTTTCGGGCGCTGGTTTACCGCTGCGGCTCGGTCTCAGCGTTACGAATGTATTTAACTATCATTATGTCGAACTCGTCGGTAATCTCGCGCCGGTTCGTGCCATAGCATTGACAATCGACGGTATCTTCTAGCCACCTGTTCAAATCTAAAAGGATGTACATCGACTCACACGCTCACCTGTTCGACGAGGTCTTCAAACAGGACCTTCGCGACGTCGTAGCACGGGCACGAGATGCCGGTATTGACACTATTGTCGTACCGGCGACAACCGTGGAGACGAGCCACGAAGCCATTGAGCTCGCTGAGCAGTTCGACTTCGTTTATGCCTGCGTCGGTATTCATCCGCACGAAGCCCGCACAGCGACTGAAAATGATTTGGCGAAGATCGAACTGCTCTCCCACCATCGAAAAGTTGTGGCCATCGGAGAGATCGGCCTGGACTTTCACTATGACTTCACCCCCCGTGACGTTCAGGAAGAGGTGTTCCGATTGCAAATTACCATTGCGATTCAAAGGAATCTCCCGATTGTGGTTCACACGCGCGAGTCGATGGCGGAAGCGTTGTCAATTGTCGAGGCAATGGTTGTCAAACACCCGACGTGGAGGCAGCACAATCCTTATGCTGAGAGAGGTGCAATCGTCGGACGCGGAGTATTTCACTGTTTTTCGGGCACCACTACTGACGCCACGCGGCTTTTCGGCGCGGGATTCTTTGTTTCCTATCCCGGCATTGTTACGTTTAAGAAATCCCCCGTTGCAGAAACGCTCGAAGACATCGGCTATCAGAACATTCTCGTCGAGACAGATTCTCCCTACATGGCGCCTGAGCCGATGAGAGGAAAAAGAAATGAGCCTGCGAATATTGTTCACATAGGCCAGAAAGTCGCAGCGCTCTTTGATATCAGCGAGCAGGAACTGGCTGAGGTGACTTCAACCAATGCCCGACGATTATTTGCGATCGAAAAAGACTCTCCATGAGTCGGCATGCGAAAAGAAAGAAAAATCATAACCACCCCATACGATCTGAGGATGTCGCGCGGTCCGAAAACGAGACCGGATCAATAGGCATAGACGAAAACCCTCTTGTTGCCACCCCCGAAGGGGTCCCTTTGGGACAAGGCACCAAGTCTCAAAGAAAATGGATTGAAAAAACAGTGCTTACACACATGTTGTTGCCTTCGTGGCGGCACTTTCCAACCGACTCTCTATCATCATCAAAGAGAATGAACGCTATGATTCGTAGAAGTGCATTTCTGACGGTTGTTATCTCCATGTTTTCTCTTTTGCCACTCACAGCTCAGAAGTTGTCTCCGGCTGAAAAAGAGATCTTGATGTTACAGGATCGTCGGTCGCTCGGAGATGGAAGGCTGGTGTCGTATCTGCAACACAAGGATAAGCTTCTGAGGTATCGCGGTGCCATCGCACTGGCAAATCTTCAAGATACGACCACCGTTGAGCCGTTGATTCCGCTGCTTAGAGATCCGGAACATCGTGTACGTGCGGCGGCTGCATTCGCGCTGGGACAAATCGGCACGCTTTCTGCTGAAGACGCATTGACCCAGGCGCTGACTCCCGAGCAGGATATCACGGTTCTGGGGCGAATACTGGAGGCCCTGGGCAAATGTGGCCGAGAACAGTCGCTGAACACAGTGGTCTCCTACATCCCCTCGGCGAAGAACATCGCCGTGAAGCGCGACCAAGCGTTGGCAATAGCCCGGTTTGCTCTCCGGAAAGTAACTTCCGAACGGAGTGTCTGGTTCTGTTTTGACCTTCTGAATGACAATAACTCTGAGACCAGGTGGAGTGCACTCTACGCGCTGTGGCGAAGCGCCCCGATGGGCGTCATCGATCTGGAGATTTCCAAACGAACATACCTGCTTGGCAGACTGGTGAACGATAAGAGCGCCGATGTCCGGATAAACCTCGCGACACTCCTGGGAAAGACCAAATCGAAAGATGCGGCAACGTTGTTGACGATGTTACTCGAAGCAGAGGAGAAAGCTCCGGATTGGCGTGTACAGGTGCAGGTGGCGCGATCATTGGCGGGTTCTGTATCCAGTAACCCGGAATTGCTCGAAAAGCTTTTGATTCTTCTCCAGAATTCGAATGACCATGTGAAAATCGCTTCACTGATGGCCGTGGAGACCATTGCACAAAATGTTATTGACAATACTCCCATCAAGGACAAACTGGTCGCGGCAGTTGAGCAACTTGCATCGACTTCTTCGAAAGACGCGGTTATGGTCCAAGGAGAGGCGATCGTGGCACTTGGAAAACTCAATCCGGAAGGTCTGGCGAAGTTCAAGAATATGTTCGATGATTCGAAGGTGTCGAACACTCTGAAGGCGAAATATATCGAGGGACTAAGCTTCGATGTAACAGTCGAACATGTCAAAGAGGTCATCGACCGGCTGAACAATGATTCGATACGAGTATCCATGGCGGCCTGGGATTTCATCAAGAGAATGATACAGCCCGCAGTCCTGACTGCACGCGGCATCGATACGGCATTCATTCGGACACTGCCGTCGGCACTTGTGGATCAAATGTCCGTCACGCTTGCCAGAAAAGATATGGCCCTCACCACGCTCGTCGCCAATACGATGGGGGATACCACGGTGTATCGGTATTGCCAGAAGGCTGGGTTGGGCGACCGCATTGTCAATGAATTCATCATCGCCTATGGGCAATTGACTTCGCCTGGCGACGTGGAGGCCATGCAGGCAATGATTAGTGCTTTCGGAAAGTTCGGTGATTCGAGGGCAGTCCCGATTCTGGAAAAAGCCCTGTCAGATCCTGACCGTAGCGTTGCGCTTGACGCAGTCCGGGGATTGCTTCAAATCACCGGCAAGAATTATGCCGACCTGGTTCCGCGCTCTGATACGCCCGCCTACTCCGACTATGACTGGAACACGTTTGAATCTATTGCCCCCTCCCAACGCGTTGTTGTCAAGACGAACAAGGGAACCTTCTCTCTTCGATTACGAAAAGAAGATGCACCGTTTACCGTGCTGGCATTTGTGAAGCTCGCCCGTAAGAAGTTCTACAATGGACTAACGTTTCATCGGGTCGTCCCGAATTTTGTGATACAGGGAGGTGATCCGCGGGGAGATGGGTGGGGTGGACCGGGGTATGCAATTCGATCAGAATGGTCCGTCGTCAATTTTGAGCGCGGTGCCGTAGGTGTTGCGAGTTCTGGAAAAGACACCGAAGGTTGTCAGTTCTTCGTCACCCACTTGCCTATACCGCATCTTGACGGACGCTACACTGTCTTCGCGACTGTGAGTTCTGGAATGGAAGTCATCGACAAGATACAAGTCGGCGATCGCATTCTGAATCTTGAATTGAGATAGTGTGTCAACGCGGGAGCCATTGCCGGAGGATATGACCTGCATCCGCACATGCAGCGATGCTCCAATTGATAGTCAGCGATTGCTCCGGGTTTCGATATAGACACTGCGATGTTCTGGATCGAATGTCGCCAGTTTCTCGTAGACTGCTGCATCAGGATAGGACCGGAACACTTCGGCGATTTCCTTGGACTTGGCGTCAAACACCTGTCTGATGAAAAGACTGAGTGGATTCAGCTGGCGCACTTTCCATATCGACTCCAGCGCCGACAGCATGTTGTCCAACCCGGTTTTCTGCGTTTTCTCCGTGCCAAGAAAATCGATGCCCTCAAAGTGATATTTGAAGTACGCCAAACGGATTGGCTGGAATTTTGCATTATTGATTTCTTCGACAAAACCATACTTGCTGAATCCTGACGATGACTGCCAATCAGCCGTAAAGGAGGTGGCCATTGCCCCGTTGGCAAGCGTGAGGGCTTTCTGGAACGCGCGAGAACCATCGAGTTGTTTGTAGGTCTCAAGATCAAATCCGATGATGAGAAAAGCATAGTAGTCCAGAAAATCGGTCAATGGATCAAAGGTGAATTCGTCAAAGTACATCCGTTGGTTTGGAATGTAGGTGAATTCCCATTTGTCGTCTTTTATTCGTAGTATCGGCGTGACCTTCTCGGACTTGTCATCGCCGACATAGATCGGCCTCTGGCTCCCGATAAACACTTCCGCCCTGTAGCGATTATTTGCCGTGACTGACGTGAAAAAGACGGTCATTGAAACCTGGATCTTTTCGCCGTACAACTCTTCGTTGGTGTACCGTGTACTGTTGAGGTAGCGTTCAAGATCGGTCTTGAAATTCTTCAAGTAGTCGCGATCCGATGAAGGAATACGCTCCATGTTTACCGTTATCTCGCAATTGAGCTCCTGAGCCGGACAAGGTGGGAGTACTGTAAGGAACAAGATTGTTCCCAGGATGGTCTTTCTCATTGAGGCCTCGCAGGTGCAGTGGTTGTGAAGCGAAATATACCCAATAATATCTCGGGCTTCAAGCACAAAGCCTCACGCGGTTCTGACAGGGAATAGAGCCGTCGAACCACGACGGCCGGGTCTCTTCGTGTAACAAGGGATGAATTGCGATGAAGATTCTTGCTTTCATTCTTCTTCCGACAGTCCTTGCTCTTGGATCAGAAAACAATGGCCGTGGGACCAAAGCGGTCTCGCTCGCCAATGCATTTGTTGCCATTGCGGATAATCCTTGGTCTGTGTCCTACAATCCCGCCGGCCTCTCTCAATTCACCTCGATTCGACTTGCTGGCTTTGTTGTCCCCCAACAATTCGGGTTAACCGAACTGAAGACTTCCGCGCTTGCTTTCGCCGGCGGTGGAATTGGGATTACTATTGAGCAGTTCGGCTTCAACCTATACCGTGAAACACTTCTTGGGGCAGGTTGTGGATTCACTGTCGGTCCGGATGTTGCATTGGGTGCGACAATGAATGTTCAAAGCACGTCGATCGAAGGATATGGCAATGCGATGAGCCTCACACTCGATGTCGGCCTCCTCGGAAGAATCAGTGACAAGGTCAGCATTGGATTTGCCTTCAAGAACGTCACGGGATCAACGATTGGTGAAATTGGGGAGCGATTGCCACAAGTTCTGTCTCTGGGTGGATGTTACAGACCACTGGAAGATTTCTTGATCGTCGGTGAGATCGAGAAGGATATTCGTTTTCCAACGGTCCTGAAAGCAGGTATCGAGCAACGAATCCTGGACATTTTCAATGTCCGTGTTGGTCTTTCGAACAATCCGGACAAAGTGAGTGCCGGCATTTCATTCTCGTTGTCGGTCGTTGAATTTGGCTATGCCGGTTACAGTCATCCAGACCTCGGGTGGACGCATCAGATCGAGGTTTCGGTTCGGGGTGAGTAGATATCATGACCAGAATATCCTGCCTTGTCGTGGCCTCCTTCGCGGTAGCACAACTCCTTGCGGGGCAGGGGAAGCCGGACACTTCGAGAAATCGGTTCGACCGACTGTTGGAATCTCTCCTGGAAAATGATTTCGAGGAGACACATGAATCAGAGCTTCCCAACATCCTGCAAGAACTTCGTGATCAGCCGATCGACCTGAATGTCGCCTCTGTCCATGAGTTGAACCTGATTCCATGTATCGATCCGGTTCTCGCGTATAGAATCGTTCTACATCGGGATCGTCAGCATTTCCGATCCGTAGACGACTTACTATCGGTCGAAGGAATGGATATGGAAACCTTTCTGCGTGCTCGGGACTTTGTGTTTGTGCGATCGGAAGCAGCGACGCGGAGAACAGAAAATCCGTTCTCGCTCCAAGTCCGCGCAAGGACAGTTCGGGATTTGCAGACGCGTCGCGGATACAGGGACGGAACCTACGAAGGATCGCCTTACAGAACTTTCACGAGAGCAATAGTTCGGCAGAGACTTTCCGGGCGATTCTTGGTGGAAGCCGGAGGCCTGGCAGAAAAGGACGCAGGCGAAATTGGAATCACGGATTTCTCATCAGGATTCATTCGTCTCGAAGATACGGATTCGAAGACTCAAGTGATTCTCGGCGACTTCATTGTCGAATCAGGACAGGGTTTGGTGTTCTGGAGGCCATCGGGAATATCCAAAGGGAGCGAAGTTATTGCAAGCGTGACAAAGAATCCCCGTGGGTTGGTTCGCTACTCATCGACAGACGAAAATGGGTTCCTGCGCGGAATTGCAGCGGGGACCGCCGTCGGACCAGCCAGAATCATGGCGTTCTATTCTGCGAAGAGGATAAACGCAACTCTTGATGAGCAAGGGATCATTTCGAGCTTCAACACCTCCGGACTGTTCCGAACGACCTCAGAACACAAATCAAGACAATCCTCGGAGGAGATTGTTCGCGGCATGGAAGTCAACTATTGTCCAAGCCCCCGATGGCGGTTGGGACTGCGAGGCTATACGTCCGGGTTTAGACATCCGGTTGAACTTCTGCGTAACGGTGAATCTGACGGGCGGAATGCATCGCTCGCCGGCTTGGACGCGTCACTGACGACTGGTTCAATGAGCATCTTCGGCGAAGGGGCAATCGATCATGCGTCATCATTTGCCGGCGTCGGCGGTATCATTGTACAACCAGTGACGGATCTTCAAGCCGCCATCGTGGTCCGATCCTACTCGAGGACATTCACGAGCCTGCATGGGAACGGGTTTGGCAGCACGGCAGGAGGAATGGGCAACGAACAAGGTATCTATGGATCAGTGAAGGCCTCCCTCCTCGATTGGCTGACGTTCTCGGCGTACTACGATATGTGCAAGCATCCCGACGTCCGCGAGTTCTCTGATCTTGCGTCCGGTGAGAACGATTTCCTTGCTTCCGCGAGACTACAGGCAAGCAAGCGGTTGAATCTGGAATTCCTTTGCAAGTTGAAAAGCAGGTCAATCACAACGTATGTTCCTGACCAGTATTCCAGGACCGACAAAGCGATTGGGATTCGCCAGCAAGCTAACTACAGGGCAACTCTGGAGTGGTTCCCCTCGCCGGATATTCGCTGGAGAAGCAGGATTGAAATGACTGAGGTCAACTTTTCGTCCACTCAGACGGGCGAGAGAGGTTATTTGGCGTACCAGGATCTCAGGTGGAAACCATGGCGGAATGTGAGTATCGACATGAGAGGTATTGTTTTTGAATCAGGATCGTACGATACGCGAATGTACGAGTATGAAAGTGAATTGCAGGGAACCTCTTCTGTCCCCGCTCTCTTTGGCCGCGGTATCCGGCTCTATGTGCTGGTGCGATATGGTATGACACGCGTCGAGTGTTCAGCAAAATACTCCAGCACCATAAAACATGGTACACTCTCGATCGGATCGGAGGCGAATGAGATCAGGGGAGACCTCGACAATCAGGTCAGCATCCAACTTGATTACAAGCTTTGAGCCCACAGGTAGTCGAAGGATTCGCTTGATTCAGAATGAACTATTCACTTCATTGTCCACGAGGGAGCCGCCTTCGATGCCGGCGCGAATGCGCAGGGGCAATGCGAAGCATTTCAATCCTGTAATCCAACATTCCACAATGTGAGGTCCGGTATGAAAAAATTGCTGCTTGCCTTTCTGGCGGTGTTCTTCCTTTTCGAACTCAATGCCCAAACAAAATACAAGCTTCCCCCGAAGGAAGTCGTCGATATTCTGGATGCCGCCCCGACGCCGTTGGTCTCCATGAGTCCTCGAAAAGATGCCATGGCAATCGTCGACTACCAACCACATCCGTCCATTACGCTCCTCTCGCAACCATTCCTTCGTATTGCAGGATTGCGAATCACGCCTCAGATTTCAGCACGGCAGAGAATCACCCAGTACACGGGTATTCGGGTCAAATGGATCAAAAGCAACAAATCTGTCCAGATCTCTACCACCGCGAATGCTCGAGTCGGCATGCCGACGTGGTCGTACGACGGCAAGCAATTGGCTTTTACGCGGGATGGAGAAAAAGGTGTTGAGCTTTGGATCGCGGATCCGTTGCTAGGAAATGCATCATCGGTCAAAGATCTGCTGGTTAGCGATGTCCTGGATGCACCATTCGAATGGTTGGGCGACAATGCGACACTGCTCGTCCGGAGTATTCCCAAAGGTCGGGGAAAACCTCCCGAAGTGCCAAAGGCGCCCGCAGGGCCAAATGTCGAGGAAACCTACGGTAAAGTGGCAAAGACTGCGACGTATCAAGATCTCTTAAAGAACGCACATGATGAAGATTTGTTCACCTATTATGCGACGAGCCAACTGGCCCTGGTTGATACAAAAACCGGCGCGGTCAAGCCTATCGGCAAACCTGATTTGTATTCATCTTCGACCTATTCGCCGGACAAAAAATATCTTCTGGTGACGCGTGTTCGAAAACCCTATTCATACAGAGTGCCATACGACGATTTTGCAAGATCAATCGAGGTGTGGGATGCGATGGGCAACCTCGTGAAGACCATTGCCGAATTCCCAGTCACGGATGAGATTCCGACGCAGGGTGTTGTGACAGGACCGCGAAATGTCGATTGGCAGCCCCTCTTCGATGCAAGACTGACTTGGATCGAGGCATTGGACGGTGGAGATCCGATGAAGAAAGTACCAGCACGTGACAAACTCATGATGCTGGATGCTCCGTTCAAAGAATCGCCAACCGAGATTTTGCAGGTGCAACATCGCTTTTCTGGTATGGAATGGATGGCGGCAAGAAACTCAGTGTTATTGAGCGAAACGAACCGAGATCGTCGCTGGAGGACAACGTCGTTCTATGACCTCGGCAATCCTTCCGCCTCCCGTAGAGTTGTGTTTGACCTGAGTGTCAATGACGCGTACGGAGATCCGGGGCGACCTGTGATCCAGGTTGATCCGAACGGTGTCCGCACGGTGCTTCAGCATGGTGACTGGATCTATTTGAGCGGACGGGGTGCTTCTGAGAAAGGTGATATGCCATTCCTCGATAAGATGAACACGACGACGCTCGAAAAACAACGATTGTTCCGGTCGCAGGAAAACAGCTATGAACAATTTGTGTCCTTTGTCGGCGAATCGAGTGACAAAATCGTCTCGCGGTTCGAAGATAAGACGAATCCCCCAAATTATTATGTCGTCGATCTGTCAACGCGCGCAAAGACAGCGTTGACTGACTTCAAAGATCCTGCCCCCCAAATGACCGGAATGAGAAAGCAACTGATTAAGTATAGCCGGCCCGACGGAGTTCCGTTGTCCGGCACCTTGTTCCTGCCTCCCAACTACAAAGAAGGGATGCGGTTGCCCCTTCTCATCTGGGCATATCCGCTTGAGTATTCAGATGCCAGCACGGCAGGGCAGGTTCGCGGCTCCACGAATACGTTTACATTTTTCAGGGGAGCGTCGCAACTCTTCTACGTCACTCAAGGATATGCTGTGCTCAATGATGCCACGATGCCGGTTGTCGGAGACCCGGAAACGATGAACAACACGTTTGTCGAGCAGATCGTTTCAGCGGCCAAGGCGGCAATTGACCGATTGGATTCGATGGGTGTGATCGACCGAAACCGCGTGTTTGTGTCAGGCCATAGCTACGGCGCGTTCATGACGGCAAACCTGCTAGCTCACTGTGACCTCTTTGCGGCGGGCATTGCGCGAAGTGGTGCATACAACCGAACGTTGACGCCGTTCGGATTCCAAAGTGAACGGCGGTCTTTCTGGGAGGCACCGGAGATATACATGAAAGTCTCGCCATTCACGTGCGCTGACAAAATCAAAGCTCCGATCCTCCTCATTCACGGCGAAGCCGACAACAACACGGGAACGTTCCCGATTCAATCTGAACGCTTGTTTCAAGCCATCAAGGGACTTGGCGGCAATGCCCGTCTGGTCCTGCTCCCGTATGAAAGTCATGGGTATTCAGCTCGCGAATCAGTCCTTCATGTTCTTGCTGAAAGCTTCGAGTGGGCAGACAAATATGTAAAAAACAGGAAAGTTCCTATCTCTCCTCAATAACGAATTGTCCGCGAATCTGGCACCAAAGAGAGCCGGGGGACTAAGTATTCCCGGCTTTTCTGTTTTGGGCCCGTGGTTTTCGCGCCTTCGGGTGGTTTTCTCTTTTTACGCACTCATCTTTTTCGTATTTTGAAGCATAATATGAACACGCAATCAAGACCTCGAACAATCGTTGTAGGTATGAGTGGAGGGGTAGACTCGTCCGTGACGGCGGCTCTTCTGCTCGAACAGGGCTACAATGTCATCGGTGTGACGATGAAAACGTACGATTTCGATGACGTGGGAGGCAACATCGCAAATGAATCAAGTTGTTGCGGGCTGGGTGCAATGAATGATGCCCGTCTTGTAGCCGCGAAACTTGGCATACCGCACTATGTCGTGGATTTCCGTGAAGCCTTCGGCCGGGAAGTCGTCAACAATTTCGTTGATGAGTACCTCAAGGGCCGTACTCCCAATCCGTGCGTGATCTGTAACCGCGAAATCAAGTGGGGACAACTCCTGGCAAAAGCGAAGGCACTGGGAGCAGAGAGGATTGCGACCGGTCATTATGCGCGCATTCGCTTCGATGAGACGAGGAACAGATACGTTGTTTCCAAAGGCAGATTTGAGCAGAAGGATCAATCGTATGCTCTATGGGCGGTCTCCCAGGATTCTCTCCGCAGCACCCTTTTCCCGTTGGGAGAAATGACCAAACCCGAAGTCCGGGAATTGGCCATCAAATATGGTCTGCGAAATGCATCCAAGGAAGAAAGCTTCGAAATCTGTTTTGTCCCCGACAATAACTACAATCGATTCTTGAAAGAGCGTATTCCTGCTCTTGAACAAAAAGTCTCCGGTGGGGAAGTAGTGCTGGACGGCAGGGTTGTGGGCACGCATCAAGGCTATCCGTTCTACACTATCGGTCAACGAAAAGGGTTGGGAGCATACGGCAGCAAGATGTATGTAACGCATATCGACAGCGCTTCGAATCGAGTTACCATTGGGCCAGACGAAGCCCTCCTGCATCACGAATTGACCGCCGGAAATGTGAATTGGACAAGCATCAACGCTCTTGAGTCGGCACTTGAGGTGACGGCGAAAGTGCGATACAAAGATGAAGCAACAAGAGCCACAGTTTTTCCCCTCGCGGATGGCAAGATTCGGGTTGTTTTCGAGACTCCCAAGCGGGCTATTACTCCCGGCCAATCGGTCGTGCTCTACGACGGCGATGACCTGGTGGGGGGTGGAATCATCGAATCCGCATCGAACTAGGCACCTGTTTCAAGGGATAGCACCCATTTCCTGACTCAAGGAATGGGTTTTTTGTTGTCCCTTTTTTGAATCGTTTGACTGGCGGAATCGTCTAATTCCTCAGAAACTTTGTTCAAAGACCCTCGTTTATCATCATGAAAGACGGTAGTCAGACAACCGAAGATTTTCGTCTCGTTCAGGCCTTCAAGGAAGGAAACGAGAAAGCTTTTGAGGATCTCGTCAGGCGCTATCAACGTCAGGTTGCCAATATCATTTATCTGACACTCGGAAGCAGAGAAGACGTTCAGGACATAACACAGGAGGTCTTTCTCCGAGTCTATCGATCGATCGACAAATTTGAGTTTGACGCGTCGTTCTTTTCATGGATCTATCGCATCACGGTCAATCTCTGCATCGACGAACTGCGGCGAAGGAAAATCAAGCGAACGCTCTCACTCGATTTTCTTGCTGAAGGGACATTCGAAAAGGAGCGAAAGACGAAGGACCATCTTCTTGCGTCTGATGGCGTGTTGACAGATGAAAAACGGGAAGTCATTCTCGAAGCTTTGCAGAAAAGCTCCCAGGAACACCGTCAGGTCATTGTGCTGAGGGAATACGAAGAACTCACGTATGCGGAGATTGCATCGTTCCTCGGGATTTCCGTGCAAGCGGTTAAGTCTCGAATCTTTAGAGCGCGGGAGGAACTGAGAGTGCATTTGAATGACTACTTTGAGGAGCGAACATGAATCACGATGACATGCGCGCATTGCTCTCCAGCTTCATCGACGAAGAGGTTTCGGAATCGGATCGCTTGACCGTGACGGCTCACCTGAATTCCTGCCCTGAATGCAGGACCATCATGAATGAGCTGATGACGATCAAACATAATGTGCATACTGCAGGAGATTTTGACCTTCCGTACGGTTTCGCACACTCCCTCACCCGCTCTCTTCACCACAAACAAGACGTGATGAAGTCGTGGCTTGGGATTGAGCAATCCGCTCAGCGATTGGTCTTCGGTCTCGCCGTCGTTGTGCTGATCATCGTTGGTCTGACCAGCTTCATACAGAACGAAGAAGCTTCTTCTGTCGAGCACTATGCCAACGAATTCGTCTCCGATTCGGGGTCGACAGCAGTACTCATGAAACGCGGCAGTATCTCCAATGACGACGTATTAATTGCCGTATTGACGAAGTAAGGACAACTTGCAATGGAACCGAAAACGAAAACCCTTCTCTTGATCCTGGTGAGTTTTATTCTGGGCCTCGTAGGAGGTATTGTCGTCGACCGGTACTACATTTCAGCTTTTCCCGGACATCGCCAGAGCCGCGGCGACCCGAAGAAGGAGTTTGCCCAGCGCTTGAAGCTCGATTCGATTCAAACAGCTCAAGTCGACTCATTGATGACCGCACACCGCGCCAAGATGGAGGATGTTCGCAAGCTGTTTCTCGCTTCCCGTGATTCGTTGCGCATGGATATCCGGAGACATCTCAGCGACGAACAGAAGAAGCTCTATGACGATATGATCAAGGAAATGGAGTCACGAGACTCGAGGCACCGGGAAGGGGAAAAACCTCAGCCAAAGCAGTAACCCGGGAAACAAACGAGTAGAAATCACAGACAGTAACCAAACGAAAGCTAGATCATGAAAAAGTACATTATCATAGCAGTGATCGTTCTCTGCGTCGGGGGGGTGGGATACTATTTCCTCGGCACGAACAACAAAGTTGAAGCAGTCCCGGTCGGGCAAGTGACGAGGGAATTGAAAATCTCAAAAGGCAATCTGACGCTTAACGTTTCTGCCAATGGAGTCGTGCAACCGGTTACGAAGATCGACATCAAGTCGAAGGCAAGCGGCATTGTGCAGCAGTTGACGTTTGTCGAAGGCAAACACGTCCGTCAGGGTGAGTTGTTGATTCAAACGGACACGACCATCACTCAGAACGGCTACGATCAGGCCAAGTCCGATGTGGCCTCAGCGGAGGCGTCTCTGACACAATCCCAAAACAATCACAAGCGAATCACCGAACTATTTTCGAAGGGGCTTTCCTCTCAGCAGGAAGTCGACCAAGCAAACGTTGACCTGGTCCGGACAAGGTCAAATCTTCAGCGGGCACAATCATCACTTTCGACTGCTGCCGATGCGCTCAGGGACACACGAGTCCGGGCGCCGATCAGTGGCACCATTTTGTCAAAGAACGTTGAGGTCGGAACGATTATTGCGTCGGCAGTGTCGAATGTCGGGGGCGGGACAACGCTCGCGTCGATTGCTGACATGGACACGGTCAACGTCGAAACAAATGTCGACGAAGTGGATATTGGCAAGGTGAAGGTCGGATTACGTGCCAGCATCAAGGCAGACGCGTATCCCGACGATGTCTTTCCCGGAGAAGTCATCAGGATTGCACCATTGGGCAAGACGCAGCAAAACGTTACGACCTTCAGCGTTATCATCCAGGTTGCGAATCCCGGCGAGAAGCTAAAAGCCGGAATGAGTGCATCGGTGGACATTGAAGTCTTCAATCGAAGGGACGTTATCCTTGTTCCCAACGCTGCGCTTAAGGATCCCCGTTCTGAACAGGGGCGCGCAATCATGGCGGCAGCCAATCTGACGATACCACGCGATACGACCAGGAAGATGGGGCGGGAACAGAAATCGGAAAAGGTGGCTGCCACAAGCGGCGAAGAATCAGACATCGGTAAGATTCGGGAGCAAATGCGGAATGCGAGTCCAGAGGAGCGTCAGAAGCTTCAACAGCAAATGAGGGAGCGGTTCGAGAAAATGCCTCCTGAAGAGAGACAAAAGTATTTTGAACAAATGCGCCAGCGCTTTTCGCAACAGGGCGAGGGGGCAGGCGGCGGTGGAGGAAGAATGTTTCGCACTGAAGGAGGAGGATCGGGGGAGGGCGAAGGGCAGGGACAACGCATCCGCCGACAACCACAGCTCGCGAACGAGAATGAAACGAAATGGCGTCTTGTTGTGCTTAAGGATGGCAACGAGTTCAAGCCCAAACTTATCAAGGTTGGGCCAAGCAATTTCGACTATTCCGAAGTACTCGAAGGTCTGAAAGATGGAGATGAAATCCAAATTACGACGATCTCACGTGCAAAGATTGCCAGTGAACAAATGGTTGACCGCATACGTCAATCAACCTCGCCGCTCGGCGGCAGTGCTGGCGGTATGGGGGGCGGCGGTGGAAGACACTAGGAGCGTGAGATGAATTTTTCGGAGAGTTTTCTAACAGCCCTGAGGGCCCTGGCGGCGAACAAGCTTCGTGCCGTCTTGACCATGCTTGGAATTATTATCGGTGTTGCTGCCGTCATTACGATGATCGCCATCGGTGAAGGATCTCAGCAAGCTGTCATGCAACGCATTCAGGCGCTCGGTTCGAATCTTCTGTTCGTGAGTCCCGGGGCAGCGCGTGGCGGCGGAATGGTTGTCATTCAGTTCGGGACGAGCGTTCGTCTCCGGCGACCCGATTCTGACGCACTGGAACGGGGTGCCCAGGTCGTAACAGAAATCGTTCCGGAGTTCAGCCGCTCCGCACAAGTGAAGTACGAGAACCGTAACTGGCAAACACGGGTCGTGGGCACGACGCCGAACTACGAATACGTCAGGAATGTCGCCGCTGTTTCCGGCAGGTATTTCAATAATGCTGAAGAACGATCGTCCGCTAAAGTATGTGTTATCGGACCTACCGTGGTCGACAACATCTTTCAAGGGGCAGATCCACTCGGCAAAACAATTAGGGTTGCAGGCCAGTCGTTCCTCGTCGTCGGAGTTCTGGAGAAGAAGGGACAAAGCGGTTGGCAGAACCCGGATGACCAGATCATTGTTCCGTTGTCGACCGCGCAGCGAAGACTCTTTGGTGTCGATTTCCTTTCGCAGATTACGGCTCAAGTTGCCGATGCCAAAAACTCTGAAGACGGGATGATCGAAATCGAGAGCGTTCTTCGGCGTGAGCACAAACTTCGTGAAGACCAGGACAACGATTTCACGATTCGGAACCAGACCGACATCGTGCAGACCATGCAGGAGACTCAACAGACATTCACGTTCCTTCTTGCAGGAATCGCTGCCGTATCCCTGCTCGTGGGAGGCATTGGCATCATGAATATCATGATTGTTTCCGTCACCGAACGGACAAAAGAAATCGGCATCCGAAAAGCGATCGGAGCCCGGCAGCGCGACATTATGTGGCAATTCCTGATCGAGTCCGTCGTCATGAGCATCGTTGGGGGGTGCATGGGCATCGGACTGGGGATCCTCGCTTCATACCTTTCCTCAGTCTACGGCAATCTCAATCCGATTGTCTCCGTCGGTTCGATTCTGATGAGTTTTCTCTTTGCGTCCTTTGTGGGGATTTTCTTCGGATTGTATCCGGCTTGGAAAGCGGCCACCTCCCACGTCATCGACGCCCTTCGCTACG